>ERZ1034946.523-NODE-523-length-18214-cov-7.187345_pt1 | contig 18214 bp, 16 predicted proteins | sample MGYA00520591_ERZ1034946 | MGnify/ENA primary metagenome ERZ1034946 (study PRJEB33766, sample SAMN09781753) | gut metagenome | biome: gut microbiome | host: Homo sapiens | place: Madagascar | study: EMG produced TPA metagenomics assembly of the PRJNA485056 data set...
GAATATATAATTTGGTATTGCGAAAGTCTAGGGAATAGAGTTATACTAACCTTACCGAAAACGTTACCGCAAACATTACCGACAACATTACCGAAAACATTTTCAATGATGCATAGATGTTTGCAATAAAGTGTTTAAAATTTAGGAGGATTCAAAATGAAGAAGAAATTAGTATCAGTTTTACTTTGCTCAGCTATGGTAGCTTCAATGCTTGCTGGCTGTGGCTCAAATGGTGGAAGTGACAACGGAACAAAGACAAGTGGAACAGAGGCTGGAACAACAGCAGCTGCAGGCGATGGTTCAGTATATCTGTTAAACTTCAAGCCAGAGACAGATGCAGCATGGCAGGAGCTGGCAGCAACATATAAAGAGCAGACAGGCGTTGATGTAACAGTAGTTACAGCAGCCGATGGAGAGTACAAGACAACACTTCAGTCAGAGATGGCTAAGTCAGAGGCTCCAACAATCTTCACAATTGGAAGCAAGTCTGATGCACAGGAGTGGGCTGATTATACATACGATTTATCAGACAGTGCATTATATTCACACTTGACAGATAAGTCGCTTGCAGTTGCAAATGATGGAATTATAGCTGGTGTAGCTAACTGCTACGAGTGCTATGGTCTTATTTACAACAAGACAATCCTTCAGAACTACATTGACAATTATGAAGGAGCAGTAATCAAGTCAATTGATGAGATTGACAATTTCGATACATTAAAGGCTGTATGCGAGGACATCAACTCAAACGTAGATGCAATCAATGAGGCTTGTGGAACAGAGCTTACAGAGGCATTTGCTTCATCAGGACTTGATTCTGGTTCTAACTGGAGATTTACAGGACACCTTGCAGGTATCGAGCTCTACTACGAGTTCAAGGATGCAGGCTGTGACCTCGTTGCAGGACAGTCAGAAATCACAGGAAAATATCTTGATAACTTCAAGAACGTATGGGATTTATATGTAAATACTTCTGCTGCTGACAAGGCTACACTTGATTCTGGTGCATTAAATGCAGAGGAAGAGCTTGGAATGGGCGAAGCAGTATTCTACCAGAATGGTGACTGGGAGTACGCAGCATTCAGCAATGATGAGAACGGATACTTAGTAACAGCAGATGATCTTTCAATGATGCCAATCTACTTTGGTGTAGATGATGCAAACGAAGGTCTTGCAGTTGGAACAGAGAACTACTGGGCAGTAAACAGCCAGGCTTCTCAGGAAGATATTGATGCAACACTTGCATTCTTAGAGTGGGTAATCACATCTGACGAGGGACGTACATCAATCAATCAGGATATGGGACTTACAGCTCCATTTGATACATTCACAGGCGACTATGCTTCAAATAACGCATTCGCAGCTATGGCTAATGAGTACGCAGCAGCAGGAAAGACATCTGTAGCATGGAGCTTCAACGCAACACCAGCAGTTGATGACTGGAGAGCAGACGTACTTGCACCACTCACAGAGTACACAGAGCGTGGCGGTTCTTGGGATGATGTTGCAACAGCATTCGTTGACCAGTGGGCTTACTACTGGGCACAGGAGAACTAATCTCTTACAAATTTAGCAGTTTAGTTATAAGCAAAAATCATGGGTGGGTGATTCATCGCCCACCCTGATTTAATTTATGCCGAAGTATGCAGGCTCAAATCATTGCTTTGGCAGGTCGTGTAGAGAAAGGAATAGTTATGGAAAAAGCAATTAGAAAATATTTTCCAATATTTGCACTCCCAACATTACTCGCATTTACAATTGGATTTATAGTTCCATTCATATATGGTATCTTCTTATCATTTTGTAAATTCACAACAGTAACTGATTGGACATGGGTTGGATTACAAAACTATACAAAGATTTTCGTTGTAAATGGCACTCTTGATACATCATTTTTACATTCGATGTGGTATACCGCCTTATTTACAGTAGTATCAGTATGTATCATTAATGTGGTATCTTTTATCATTGCAATGGCACTTACAAAGGGAATCAGAGGAACAAACATATTCAGAACAGTATTTTTCCTTCCAAACCTTATTGGTGGAATCGTTCTCTCATATGTATGGTTGATGATTTTTAATGCAATTTTGCAGAATTTCTCAAAGACAATAGTTTCATCACAGTGGTCAGCCTTCTGGGGACTTGTTGTTGTAGTATGCTGGCAGCAGATTGGATATATGATGATTATCTATATTGCCGGAATCCAGAATATACCGGGAGAGCTTATTGAGGCAGCAAAGATTGATGGAGCGAGCTCATGGCAGCTTCTTCGCCATGTAACCCTTCCAATGCTTATGCCTACAATTACAATATGTACATTCCTGACACTTACAAACGGCTTCAAGCTTTTCGACCAGAACCTTGCTTTGACAGGCGGAAATCCGGGAAAAATGTCACAGCTTCTGGCACTGAATATCTACGACACAATGTATGGTACAACAGGCTGGCAGGGAGTAGGTCAGGCAAAGGCAGTAATATTCTTTATTCTGGTTGCAGTTATTGCAATAGTTCAGAATAAGATTACCACAAGTAAGGAGGTAGAGAGCTAATGGCAGCAGATAATAAAGAGCAGGTCAGCACAGTAAGACGTGCTAAGCATGGCGGGGCACTCACAGTGTTATTCACAATCATAAGCATACTATGGATAGCACCAATCCTTATTGTAATATTGAATTCCTTCAAGAGAAAGGCATTCATTTTCCGTTATCCATTCGGAATAAGCACAGCTAAAATCACAGAAGGCTGGAGCAAGTTTGCCGAAGGTGCAAAGCGTATGTTCTGTGGATTATTGAACTATCAAAATGGAGCTAAAACGACAAATTTCTTTTCGTGCTTTGGAAATTCGCTTTTTATCACAGTTGGTGCAGTGCTTCTAATCGTGTTGTGCTGTTCAATGTGTGCATGGTACATAGTAAGAGTAAAGACCAAGGGAACCAAAATTATGTATACACTCTGTCTTTTCTCAATGATTGTACCATTCCAGATGGTTATGTTTACATTATCTAAATTTGCAAATATGCTTCACCTTTCAAATCCACTGGGTATTATTATTGTGTACTTAGGATTTGGAGCAGGACTTGCAGTATTCATGTTTACTGGATTTGTAAAAAGCATATCGCTTGAGATTGAGGAAGCTGCTATGATAGACGGATGTACCCCCCTTCAGACATTCTTCTTAGTAGTATTCCCAATACTTAAGCCAACAACTGTAACAGTTGCAATCCTTGAGGCAATGTGGGTATGGAATGATTATCTCCTCCCAAGCCTTGTACTTAACATTAACAAGTACAAAACTATACCAATCGCAGTACAGTACTTAAAGCAGAGTCACGGACAGATTGACTGGGGTGCAATGATGGCAGTGCTTGTACTTGCAATTTTACCAATTGTAATCTTTTATATTGCATGTCAAAAGTACATAATAGAGGGTGTTTTGGCAGGAGCTGTCAAAGGATAAAACCCTGTTAGAGGTTATAACATGACAATAGTAGATATAGCAAAGGAATCCGGATACTCAGTGACAACGGTATCCAGAGTGTTGAATGACAGAAAGGACGTGAGTCCCGAGGCAAGAAAAAAGATAATGGAGATTGTGGAGGCTCATGGCTTTGTGCCAAACAACAATGCCAAGAGACTCAAGCAGAATATTTCAAAAAATATTCTTGTGCTGGTTAAGGGTACCTCCAATATGCTTTTTGCGAGTATAATAGAGGAGATTCAGTCTGTTATTGATGAGACCGGATACACAGTGACTGTTACATATCTTGACGAGGATGACAACATCGGAAGAGAGGCAATCCGCCTTTGCAGAGAGAGAAAGCCGCTGGGTGTGCTGTTTCTTGGTGGAGGCAGGCAGGACTTTGGAGAGAGTATAGACAAATTCGATATACCCTGCGTGCTTGTAACCACAGGTGCTGACGGCTGGGACATGAAGAACCTCTCATCAGTAGCCATTGATGATGAGGCTGCAGCAGAGTGCGCAGTAGATTACCTCATTGAAAATGGTCACAAACACATAGCAGAGGTAGGGGGTAATCTGGAATTGTCAGAGACATCTATATCCAGGCATAAGGGCTATGTTAACAGCCTTGAGAGACATGGCATCAAATGGGATGAGAGATATTACGAAAAAGCCAGATTCTCATTTGACAGTGCATATGAGGCAATGACCAGACTGCTGGAAAAGGACATACCAATAACCGCAGTGTTTGCAATTTCCGATGTGATGGCAATAGGTGCCATAAGAGCCATAAGGGACAAGGGACTGTCAGTGCCGGAGGATATATCAATCACAGGCTTTGATGGAACCACACTTGCGGACTATTATAATCCAAAGATTGTATCAATCAGGCAGCAGCATAAGGAGCTTGCAACCAGAAGCGTGGAGCTGTTATTCAATATGATTGATTTGAATAAGGTGGCAACTCATGAGATAATTCCATTTGAGCTGACCAAAGGCGAGAGTGTGAAAAAACTGAATGAGCTGTAACATGAATAATTATCTGGCAAAAACTTATGGTTTATAAATTTTGTTGACGAAAAATTTGAAATGTGATAGGATTCAAAGAAATGAGGCAAAGAGGCTTAGAAAAGTTCTCTTTGCCTTTTTATATACCAAAGTATGCAATAAAAGCTGCCGGTGGCAGGTTTTATGTATTCTAATAATTTAGAACATAAATACTTAATAACGTAAATTGGGATATTGTGCTGGGACAGGTGCTGATTTAGGACTTGTGGAGGATATTAGATTTTCTTAATGTTCTGTAAGTTATCCAGCAACTCGGCAACACGATGTTGGCGAGAGCGAGACCTGAGCCATGGATGGCGAATGTCGAGCGTTTGCGTCAATTCGTCACAACAAGAATCAGAACATTTAGAAAATCTTATATCTGTAACTCGTCCTAAATCAGCACCTGTCCCAGCATAATATCCCTCATAGGTTGATGTTCTAATCAGGTGAAAAAGAAGGGAGTGTGGATTATGCGGAAGATGGAAACCAACGACTGGATTATCCTAAACAACATAATATATAAAATCCATACTACAGAGTGCTTTAATGATATGCGCTATGAACTATTGGATCAGCTTAAGATGGTATTGGATTTTGACAGCGCAGACTTTTACATGGCATCCACAGAAGAGGGAAAGCTGCTGTGTAATCCTGTCACATACAACTGTGATGTGGACCTGTCAGAAATGTATGAAGACTTAGACTACAGCAGGGGCATTGTCGAAAGTGGTAAGATGCTCATATACAGGGAGACAGATATAATCTCAGATGAAGCCAGAGTCGAGACGGATTATTACAAAAAGGTATACAAGCCAAATAACTGGCACTATGCCTTACAGATAGTAATAGCCCGCCACAAGAAATTCCTTGGAGCCATTACCTTTTACAGGACAATCGGCAAGGAAGACTTCCACTATGACGATATATTTGTGCTGGACATGTTAAAAGACCATCTGGCCTACAGACTTGAGCAGTTTTACAAATCAGGTGAGACGGGCATGAGCAAGATAACCGTGACTGAAGCCGTGGCAAAATATGACCTGACCAGACGGGAGCATACGATTTTAAAGCATCTCATGTCGGGGATGGACAATACAGATATATGCGAAGAACTGGTGATTACACCAAACACCTTGAAGAAGCATATATTGAATATTTACCGGAAGCTGGGCATAAAAAACCGTGTACAGCTCTTTAAAATGGTAAAAGAGTTTGAATAACTACTACTTTTTAAGTAGAAAAATGGTAAAACAGGATAATTGAATTAGAAATTTTAATGGGCTATAGTCATAGAAACAAGACAAAATGAAGTGAGAAAGCAAAGGGGCTTATCCGATTCGGGTAAGCCCTTTTTGCATTATCATGTATCCAGAGAAGCTGCCGGTGGCAGGTTCGGTTGGTTTAAAGGAGGAAACGAAGTATGAAGGAGTTAGTAATATTAATCAGACCAGAGAAGCTTGAGGACGTGAAAAAAATCTTAGACGACATCAATTGTGGAGGAATGACCCTATCAACTGTAATGGGCTGTGGAACACAAAAAGGAATCTCGGCTGATGCAGAAGAGACGGTAAATGAAATCAGAGGCTTTAAGACCACAATCAATCTACTTCCAAAGGTAAGGGTTGAGGTAGTAATTGAGGATAAGGACGTGGAGCCGGTAATAGAAAAGGTTAGAGAAACCTGTGTGACTGGCCATGTAGGTGATGGCAAAATCTTTATCAGAAATATAGAGGATGCAATCAGAATCAGAACTGGTGAGAGAGGAACAAAAGCACTTTAAGGACAAAGAGGTGATCCCATGGGAAAGATAGTTGAGATAGAAGGCGTAAACAAAATATATGGGAGCAATCATGTAGTGAAGGATTTAAACCTCTCAATAGAAGAGGGAGAGTTTTTGACACTTCTTGGTTCTTCCGGATGTGGAAAGACCACAACACTCAGAATGATTGCAGGCTTTGAGGAGCCGACAAGCGGAACCATAATGGTCGAGGGCGAGAGAGTTGAAGAAAAGGAACCATTCGAGAGAAATGTCAACACAGTGTTTCAATCCTACGCACTTTTTCCACATAAGACCATATATGACAACATAGCCTATGGACTAAAAATGAAAAAGGTGCCAAAGACAGAGATTAGGGAAAGAGTCACTGAGATGATGGAAATGGTCCAGCTAAGCGGCTTTGAAAAAAGATATCCGTCCCAGTTGTCCGGAGGTCAGAAGCAGAGGGTAGCAATTGCCAGAGCACTTATAAACAGACCGAGAGTATTGCTGCTGGATGAGCCGCTGGGAGCACTTGATTTAAAGCTCAGAAAGCAGATGCAGCTGGAGCTCAAGCGGTTACAGAAAAAGCTCAATATTACATTTATATATGTCACCCATGACCAGGAGGAAGCTCTTACCATGAGCGATAGAATAGCGGTAATGCATGATGGAATAATCGACCAGCTTGCAAGTCCGACAGAGATATATGAGCATCCGGCAACCAAATTTGTAGCCACATTTATTGGAGAGACAAACATATATGATGGCTGTATCACAAGGATTGAGGATGGTATAGCAGTGATGACTCTGGAAAACGGAGCTGTATCGGTGAAATGCCCGGAGGATTTTTCATTATTGGAATATGCCACAATATCTGTGAGACCAGAAAAAATGAAATTTGCTGCAAGCCCGGTTGAAGGCTTTGAGCTTGAGGCACAGGTAAAGGATTACATATATGTGGGTTCAGTACTCAAGTGTATAGTATCTCTTCCAAATGGAAATGAGCTGAAGATAGAGAGGCTTGCAGGGCAGGACCTGCCACCGATTGGAAGCAAATGCTATCCATATTGGAAGGTGGAGGATGCAGTGCTGATTCACAATGAAAGCCATTATATATTTGAGGCGTTGAATAACATCAAGCTGGCTTAGGAGGTGCTTTATGGAACACAGGAAAACAAAGCACGAGTTCAGGGCAAACACCCTGCCCGCACTCATAACAGTAGGACCGGTTACACTTATAATGGTGCTGCTTATAGCGGTTCCATTAATATATGTAGCAGTGATGAGCTTTTGTTCTATTGATGAGTTTTATAATGTGACATTCAAGTTTACATTGCAGAATTATGTGAGGCTTGCAAATGCTGATTATCTGAAAATATATGCCCAGTCCATAGCAATCGCGCTTATTACAACAATTATCTGCATATTGGTGGGCTATCCCTTTTCTTACATAATAGCAAGGACAAAGAGCAGAAAGAAAAAAATACTGTATATGCTGGTTATCATTCCATTCTGGACAAATTCCCTTATCAGGATATATGGATGGAGAAATTTTCTCGGCAGCAGTGGATTGCTGAATGGACTGCTTATGAAGATTGGACTTGTAAGCCAGCCTGTAGATTTCTTATACAAGCAGGGAACCACAATACTTGGTATGGTTTATTGTCTGATTCCATTTATGATACTGCCCCTGTATACAGCAATTGAAAAGCTGGATGACTCATTGTTAGAGGCGTCATCAGATTTGGGAGCCAGACCTGTGAGTACATTTTTTGAAGTAATCCTGCCACTGACATCAAGCGGTATATTCTCAGGAAGCCTTATGGTATTTATACCATGCCTTGGTTATTTCTTTGTATCAGACATATTAGGTGGAGGAAATTCAGATGTAATCGGTAATCTCATAGAGAGACAGTTCCAGAGTGGCAACAACTGGCCTCTGGGAGCAGCATTGTCAATAATCCTTATAGTAGTAACCCTTATTCTGGTAAAGATATATCAGAAACTGGGCGGAGATATGGAATCCCTTGGAGTGTAGGAGGTGCTTAGATGAAGAGAGAAAAGAAAGCAAAAAGAAATAAAAGGCTAAGCATAGTATTTTGTACTCTGGTGTATCTGTTTTTGTTTTTACCCATATCGGTGATTGTGGTTAATTCATTTAATGCCACCACCACAAAACCATACATGAGCTGGAAGGGCTTTACCTTTGACTGGTATATAAAGCTCTGGGACAATACATCACTATTGGAATCCTTTGGAAACACAATGATTATAGCTCTTGTGAGCACCCTGCTTGCGACTATTATAGGTACACTTGGAGCTATAGGCATGTACAGGTACAAATTTAAGGGAAAAGCATTAATTGACGGACTGCTTTACATACCTGTGGTAATACCAGAAATAGTGCTTGGCATATCGCTTCTCACAATATTTGCAAAGGTAAATATACCTCGTGGCATGCTCACACTTATACTTGCTCATGTGACATTCTGTATACCCTTTGTCATATTCAATGTCAGGGCAAGGCTTGCAGGTTATGACAGCTCCATCGAGGAAGCCAGCATGGATTTGGGAGCAAACAGGCTGGTGACATTTTTCGAGGTAACACTTCCGGTACTTGCACCGGGAATATTAGGAGGAGCGCTGCTTGCATTCACGCTGTCGATAGATGATGTGATTATAAGCTATTTCGTATATGGACAGACAAAGACATATCCGTTAAAGGTTATGGAGAGTGTTAAGAGTGGTGTGGCACCGGATGTAAATGCCCTGTCAACCCTCATACTTGTAGGCACAATCCTGTTTGTAGTGCTGACCCAGGGAGATTTGTTCAAGAAGAAAAGCTGATAGGTTAAGGTCAGATTTTATGTTGTTAGTTTTAGTTACTAATATGTGCGCAGCCGCCCAATAATAGTAAATGGAAATAATTGATAGACAGGAGGAATTATTATGAAAAGAAGATTATTAAGTATGGTAATTGCAGGAACAATGGTATGTTCAATGCTTACAGGCTGTGGCAGTTCAGGTGACACAGGCAAAAACGGAGAAATCAACGTATTTGTCTGGACTGAATATGTATCAGATGCAGCGATTGAGGCATTTGAAAAAGACACAGGTATCAAAGTGAATCTATCTACTTACTCATCAAACGAGGACCTGCTGGCGAAGCTCAAATCAGAATCAGAGGGTACATATGATGTTATCCTGCCATCGGATTATGCAGTTGAGTATCTGATTGCCCAGGATAAACTGGAAGCCTTGGATAAGGATAAGCTTACAAATTTATCAAATATTGATGACACATATCTGGACGAAAGCTACGACCCGGGTAATGTATACAGCGTACCATATGAGGGCGGTGTAGCCTGTATCGCAGTAAATACTGCCAAGGTAGACAAGGAAATCACATCCTATGGGGACCTGTTTGATTCTTCACTGGCAGGACAGCTGGTTGTGCTGGATGACTACAGGGCAGTAATCGGAATGACAGAGCGCTCAATGGGCTTGTCAATGAATGAGACAGACCCTGATACTTTGGCAACAGTAGAAGAGAAGCTATTGACACTTAAGGACAACGTAAAGCTTTACGACTCAGATTCTCCAAAATCAGCCTTAATATCAGGCGACTGTACTGTAGGTATGGTATGGTCAGCAGAGGCAGCCCTTGCAATGGACGAAAATCCAGATATCCAGATAGTATACCCATCAGAAGGGGCCTATGTATTCCTTGACAACTGGGCTATTCCAAAGGGAGCAAAAAACTATGATGGAGCTATGGAATTTATCAACTACATGCTGTCAGCAGAAGCAGCAAAAATGAACATAGAGGATTTCCCATATCTGTGTCCTAACAAGGCAGCCCTTGAACTGATGGGTGATGACTATGTAAACAACGAGGCAAAGAATGTGCCATCAGAGGTTATAGCAAATGGTGAGTTTGTAAGCTATCTCGATACAGACACATTGGCAATCTATGATGAGATGTGGACAAAGCTCAAGAAATAGATAGCTGCCACAAAGGTACCTTAAGGTTTTGAAGGAATATCACACTAAGAGAATTAATTCTTTGCGTCGAGTTACGGACATAAGATTTTCTAAATGCTCCGATATAAGTTGAGGTAATTTGACGCAACCGCTCAACATTCGCCATCCATGGCTCAGGTTTCACTCTCTGCAACATCGTGTTGCAGAGTTGCTGGATTGTATACAGAGCATTAAGAAAAGCTAATGTCCTTCACAAGCCACAAAGAATTAATTCTCTTAGTGTGATATTCCAATTTAAGTTACAAGGTACTTTGGTGGATAATTGCTTCTCATATTTTAGTGAGGAGCTCTAAGCTTGAAAATAATTTAGATTATATGAGGAGGAAAAAATGGCTTATCCAAAAATAGACTTTTTATATTTAAATGAAAAAGACATGATAGAAGCCGGCGTGCTTGATGCCGCAAAATGTATAGAGACAATGAGAGACACCATGTCTCTCTTTGGGAAAAAGGACTTTCTCCTGGGAGGCCCAAAGGCAGATGAGCATGGTCTGCAGATGAATTTTCCACAGAAGTCTGACATAGAGGGGTTCCCTCTTGATGATGGACCAGACAGAAGATTCATGGCTATGCCAGCATATCTGGGAGGCAGATTTCATATAGCAGGACAGAAATACTATGGTTCAAACAGCCACAATTCAGCCCTTGGACTGCCAAGGTCAATCCTCATGGTAACGCTGTCGGATGTGGACACAGGAGCACCAAAAGCCATAATGTCAGCAAATCTTCTCTCAGCCATGAGAACAGGAGCAATGCCAGCCATGGCGGCAGCATATCTGGCAAATAAGGACTCAGAGGTGTTGTCCCTGCTTGGACCGGGCGTAATAAATAAATGCGCACTCATGTGCTATATGGAAGTCCTTCCTAATATAAAGAAAATAAAAATCAGAGGAAGCTCATCCAAATCCAAGACAGCACAGGCAATGAAAGAATTTATCGAGGAAAAATATCCACAGGTAGAAGAAATCGTAATCTGTGACAGCTTAGAAGAAGCCTGCCGGGACGCAGATGTGGTGTCCGAAGCCATGTCAGTGACCAAAGAAAACATGGAAGAATTCAAGCTGAAATGGTTCAAAAAAGGCGCTGCAGTATTCAGCATGGGTTCATTCCTCTATCGTCAGTATGATGATTTCAAGAAAACCACAATGGTGGTAGATAACTATGGAATGTACCAAAAATACCTGAACAACTTTATAGCCAGAGGACCGGTAGATGAATTTGGAAATAAACGAGAGTGGGTGATAATGGGCATCCATTTTGTACATCTGGTAGAGACAGGAGCCGTAGCCAGAGAACAGGTAATAAACTTAAGTGACATAGTAAATGGTAAGTCCGAAGGCAGAAAGGATAAGGAAGAGATTGTGATGTGCTCCATAGGAGGCATGGCACTTGAGGACTTGTCCTGGGGGTACGACTGCTACCAGAATGCACTGTCCAAAGGGCTGGGCACCTCGCTTAATTTGTGGGATGCACCATATATGAAGTAGATTATACGTTGTGACTGGGAGATTGCGACACAGATAGTCGACGCTTAGTGTCGGGTTACGGACATAAGACATTCTAAATGTTCTGATATAAGTTGTGATAAATTGACGCAACCGCTCGACATTCGCCATCCATGGCTCAAGTCTCGCTCTCTGCAACGTCGTGTTGCAGAGTCGCTGGACTTCACACAGAACATCAAGAATGTCTAATATCCTCCACACGTCACTAAGCATCGACTATCTGTGTCGTAATCTCCCACCTAAAGTTTTCAAATAATCTACTTTATATATGGTGGAGAGGAGCACAAATCAGGTGCGAGCTTTTGAAGAACTAAATTAGAAAATGTGTTATATTGCACAATACTCACTTGTGCAGTGAAAATAGAAATCATAGCACAGGTTAAAAACATAGTGACGTAGCAATTTAGAAACGTGAATTGTGAAAATTAACTATAGACATTAATAAATTTTGAGATAAACACAGTTTAAAAGAGATTAATTTTCGAAAGTAACCAGCTTCCCACTCACAACCTGAAATTACCGACTTTGGGGCTGGGCAGGGCTACAAGAAAATTTGAGCCTTGTGGAGAATATTAGATTTTCTTAATGTTCTGTACGTTCCCTAGCAGCTCGGCAACAGGACGTTGCCGAGAGTGAGACTTGAGCCATGGATGGCGAATGTCGAGCGATTGCGTCAAGCCTCTAACACCTATATCAGAACATTTAGAAAATCTTATATTTGGAACTCGGCTCAAATTTTCTTGTAGCCCTGCCCAGCCCTAAAGTCGGTATTCACAGCCTTCGAGTGGGAAGCGTAAAATTTAGAAAGCGTAAAATTTAGAACTAGAAAGCGAGGACAAAATGCGAAACGTAAAGATATCCGCCACCCAGATGCCCTGCACCTGGAACCGCCAAGCCACATTAGACAAAGCAGACCACCTGGTGCGCGAAGCCGCCCAAAAAGGAGCCAACATAATCCTGCTCCAGGAGCTTTTCGAAACCCCATACTTCTGCCAGCTCCAGAAATTCCAGTATATGGAGCTTGCCACCCCTCTGGAAGAAAACCCAGCCGTAGAGCACTTCAAAAAATTAGCCAAAGAACTGGATGTAGTTCTCCCAATCAGCTTTTTTGAGCGGGCAGGCAACACCCAGTTCAACTCAATAGCAATCATAGACGCAGACGGAGAAATCCTGGGTGTATATAGGAAGACCCATATACCGGATGGACTGCCATATGCAGAAAAATTCTATTTTACACCGGGAGACACCGGCTTTAAGGTCTGGAATACAAAATACGGCAGGATCGGTGTGGGTATCTGCTGGGATCAGTGGTTTCCGGAGACAGCGAGAAGCCTTGCCCTGCAGGGAGCAGAGATATTATTTTTCCCGACTGCCATAGGCTCAGAGCCCACACTTGAAAAGGATTCCCGGATTCATTGGCGAAATACTATGGCAGGACATGCAGCTGCAAATATGATGCCAGTGGTGGCTTCCAACAGAATCGGCAGGGAGACGGACGAGGATTCGGAGATGACCTTCTATGGAAGCTCCTTTATAGCAGACAATCACGGTGAGATTGTGGAGCAGGCAGATGACAGTACAGAGACAGTGCTGGTGCATGAATTTGACCTGGATGAGCTTGCACGGGAAAGAAGAGAGTGGGGCATATTCAGGGACAGACGCCCTGAGATGTATAAGACTATATTGACTCACGGAAAGTAGAGGATAGGTATATGGCAAGACGAATTAAGAAGACCAGCCCAAAGCAGGACGGCTATAGGATGCCGGGAGAGTTTGAACCACAGGAAAGAGTGTATATGATATGGCCGGAGAGAACCGATAACTGGCGGGCAGGAGCCAAACCGGCTCAGGAGGCATATACCAATGTGGCAAAGGCAATCAGCAGGTTCACACCTGTGACCATGCTTGTAAACAGGGACCAGTATGCCAATGCCAGAGCCCGCCTGCCAAGAGAAATAAAGGTGCTTGAGATGAGTTCAAATGATGCCTGGTGCAGGGATTGCGGACCGACCTTTCTGATAAATGATAAGGGGGAGCGCAGAGCCTGCGACTGGACCTTTAATGCCTGGGGAGGGCTGGTAGACGGCTTGTATTTTCCATGGGATGCAGATGATGCCATAGCAGAAAAAATCTGCGAGCTTGAAGATATAGACAGCTACAGGCTGGATGATTTTGTTCTGGAGGGAGGCAGCTTTCATGTGGATGGTGAAGGCACAGTCCTGACTACAGAGATGTGTCTTTTGTCAGAGGGTAGAAACTGCCATATGTCAAAGTCTGTAATTGAGGCAAAGCTGAAGGAATATCTGGGCTGTGATAAGGTGTTGTGGCTTAAGGATGGAATAGACCCGGATGAGACAAACGGACATGTGGATGATGTGGCATGCTTTGTGAGACCGGGGGAAGTTGCCTGTATTTACACAGAGAATAAATCCGACCCATTTTATAAGGTGGCTCAGGATAACTACAAGGCACTCTGCGAGATGACGGATGCGAAAGGACGGAAGCTTAAGGTGCATAAGGTCTGTACACCCTCAAAGCTGGTGCTTTTAGAGGGGGCAGAAACCATAGACCGGGTAGCTGGAACAGTGCCGAGAAAAAGTGGTGAGATATGTATAGCTTCCTACCTCAATTATCTGGTGACAAACAATGGTGTGATAGTCCCTCAATATGATGATGAAAACGACAAGCTTGCCTTAGCGCAGCTAAAGGAAATCTATCCGGATAAGGAAGTTGTGGGAGTTAAAACCAGAGAAATAGTTTTTGGTGGAGGAAATATCCACTGCATAACCCAGCAGCTTCCTGCAAAAATACTCAATAAGTAGTACATTTTTAGCCTATTTGTGTAATTGTAAAATAATTTAAAAGTAATACAATATGTTTCAAAGAAAATGAACTATTGCAAAGGCGCAGTCGAAAAGTGACTGCGCCTTTTGTCGTACTTTGGTAAAGGAGGATTAGAAAATGACAGCAGATTTAATTCTATACTCTGACGCAATATTTGATTCTGTGCAGGATGAACCCTTTGCAGGAGGAATTGCAATAAAAGGGAAAAAGATAATAGCAGTAGGAGACAGAAAAGATATAGAAAAATACCAGGGCTCTGGTACAGAGATAAAGGATTTTGGAGACAGACTCATAATGCCGGGCTTTGTTGACAGCCATGGTCATTACACATCAGGTGCAACATACATGGGAGAGACTGCTCTGCATGATATGGAGCAGTTTAGCTCAGAAGAAGAGTGTGCAAGAGCAGTTGGGGAATTTGCAGAAGCACACAAGGATATTGAGTTGATTAAAGGGCAGGGGTGGTACCTTTCTTATTGGGGAGATGATGCTGAGTTTCCAACGGCGGCATCGCTTGACAGATACGTACCGGACAGACCTGTCTATTTAATTGCATCAGATTTACATTCGCTGTGGCTCAACACAAAGGCCATGGAGCTGTGCAGACTTAAGGACATGGTAGAGGAGCTTGACAGAGACCATATCTTGGTTGATGAGAATGACAATCCTACAGGAGTGGTCAGAGAGGCGGGATTTAAGGTGATAGAAAAGCTTGAAAGCCTGTTTGCCCTATCGCAGGAGGAGCAGGAGAAAAAGGACAGGGCAGATCAGGAAGCCCTGATGCATGCCCTCAATGAGCAGGGAATTACAGCTTTTTCAGATGTGAATTTTGTGCTTCCGGAAAACTTAAAAACTGACTTCAGGCACATGAAGGATATAGATACAGAGGGTGGGATGACCATCCGCCTCTACATTTATCCGGGCACCAATTTCAAGCCGGAGAAGCTAAAGGAAGTGCTTCCTTATAAGGAATATTTCTCATCGGATGAGCTTCATATAGCAGGAGTTAAAAACATTCTGGATGGTGTGACAGCGACCTTTACGGCAGTAATGCTTGAGCCATATGCAGACAATCCCGATGAAAAGGGTGTGCCGGCGATAGAGCAGGACAAGCTGGATGAGTGGGTGAGAGAAGCCAACAGTCTGGGGCTTAGCTGCAGAATCCACTGTATCGGTGACGGGGCAGTCAGGGAGGCGCTTGATTCCTACGAGAAATCAGCCCAGGTAAATGATATGACCGGTATCAGAAATGCAATAGAGCATATAGAGGTTATAAACCCGGATGACATACCACGATTTGGAAAGCTGGGAGTAATTGCTTCCATGCAGCCGAGACATCAGATCCTGGATAGAGGAGAAAAGCTTTACCGGGTGGGGCTTGAGCGGTCAAAATATGAATGGGCTTTTAAGTCCATAAAGGACGGAGGTGCCCACATTGCACTCGGCACAGACTATCCGGTTGTTACATTTAAGACCTATGAGAATATCTACATGGGAGTGACTAAGAGGGATTTGGATGGTACCCAGTACGGAACCATGTCACCAGATGAAAGGCTGACTCTGGCGCAGTGCATAAAGGGCTACACAGTAGAGGGCGCCTACATAAACAGCATGGAGGACAAGGTGGGTACTCTTGAGGCTGGAAAATATGCGGACATCACAGTTGCCGACAGAAATCTGTTTGCAATTGATGAAGATGAAATAAAGGACTGCTGTTCTGTTATGACAATATTTAATGGAAAAGTAGTGTACGAGAGATAGGAGGAAAATGTTATGAAAAGACGAGTAATATCAATTTTAATGGCGACAGCAATGGCTGCATCCCTTGTGGGCTGCAGCAGTGAGCCGGCTTCCGGCACAGGTGGAAGCGAGGCAGCAGCAGAGGTTGAGGAAGGGGTATTCAATGTGGCAATCCAGTCTGATATAGATACCTTTGACCCTGCCCAGTGTAATGCCTACGGAACAGAGTTAGTTGTGAATAACGTCTATGACAATTTATTCAAATTCGATACAAAGGATTCATCCTTCCAGCCAAATTTGGCAGCAGGCTATGAGCAGGTGGATGATTTGACATATGTTATTACTCTCCGGGATGACGTGAAGTTCTGGGATGGCAATCCAATGACTGCTGATGATGTGGTATATTCCATGAACAGACATATGGATCCGGAGGTGGCTTCACTTTTTGAATATATGTATTATCCGGTGGAGAGTGTGGAGGCAACCGGTGATTATGAGGTAACAGTACATCTTAAATATGCAGATTGTGATTTTATCTACAATCTTGCAACTATGGCTGGTGCAGTGCTCGAAAAATCCTTTGTGGAAGAAGCAGGAGCTGCCTACGGCTCAGCTAAGGGTGGCGTAATGGGAACAGGACCATACATGTATACAAGCTGGACAGAGGGAGCAGAAATTGTTCTTACAAAAAATGATAATTACTGGCAGGATGTGACATATCCGGAGGATGTGCTGGAGTTTGATATTATAGCTGATTCAGCAACACAGGCTATGTCAGCAGCATCCGGAGCAATTGATTTTATCAATCTTCCGAGCCTTGATCAGATGGATCAGATAAAGGATTCAGATTCAGTAAATATATCTTACAGTGCTGGAGTCCAGAACAGCTATATTGCTTTTAACTGCAGCTACGGACCATTCTCAGACCCTAACGTGAGAAAGGCTGCGGCATGTGCTATAGATGATGATGCAATTGCACTTGCAACAAAGGGTGAAGGACACTATGAGACAGCAAAAGCCATTGATTACAATACAGATGAATTTGCCTACTACAATGATGACTGGGCACAGTTAAACGACAGTCTTGATTCCTATGATTATGATGTGGAAAAGGCGAAGGAGTATCTGGCAGAATCTTCATATCCAGATGGTTTTGAATGTACCATGCCAACCTGTGGAATGTTTGAAAAGGAAGCACAGGCAGTTCAGTATTATTTAGGACAGATAGGAATTACGGTAAATCTTGAGACTGTGACAATCTCTGACTATTACCAGTACGCATATGGTGTAATGCAGAATGACGAGGGATACAGGGATTATGACCTGATTGGTTTTGCATGGTTCCCTGATTATGCAGACCCAAGTGCATATCTCATGATTTATTACAGTGAGAATGCAGGTATCGGCGGCTCAAATATCTCTGCATATGTTAACAAGGATTTTGATGCCTTATATGAAGCAGCCAAGGGACAGAGTGGGGACGAGAGAAATGAGACACTCAAGGAAGCCTATAGTATGGTAGTTGATGACTGTGCAGCAGATTTCATATGCTACAACGGACCAAGTGCAGCAGTAAATTCAGCTTATTCTGTTGATATGCCAGCCATGTGGTTCTGGAACTTCCAGTTTACACAGGTAACTAAAAATTAAAAAGGCAAGGTAAGCCTATGGGAAAATTAAAATATATCTTAAAAAGAATTATTACGATGCTTATTACTCTGTTTATAGTCTCTTTCCTGCTTTTTATGGCTCTTCATCTGGCAGGAAAAGACCCGCTGGGAGTGATAATCGGTGAAAAACAGAATATAT
>ERZ1034946.529-NODE-529-length-18070-cov-15.523564_pt1 | contig 18070 bp, 10 predicted proteins | sample MGYA00520591_ERZ1034946 | MGnify/ENA primary metagenome ERZ1034946 (study PRJEB33766, sample SAMN09781753) | gut metagenome | biome: gut microbiome | host: Homo sapiens | place: Madagascar | study: EMG produced TPA metagenomics assembly of the PRJNA485056 data...
CAACCTGCAACTTTACCTATATTCTTTACTTCTTCCATTAGAACATGATTATTACATCCATTACTCAACTTCCCCACTTGCGAAACTTGAATTCTGAGTCCACTTGAAAAAGTCATTTTTACGAAAATTTACTTTTGATTATCAATAAGTTGCAAAGACAAAAAATACGATTTTCGACTTTTTCAAGTGGACTCAATTCTTTTGTTTTTATTGCTGTCTGGTAAAACTTTTGCAAGCAAAATTAATTAGAGCTGACACTTCTCATGAGGTATCAGCCCTTTTGGTTATCTTTGTTTTTGCTAAATAAAAATATAACCATGAGCTAAGATAGTCATTTTACCGGACAGCAATAGTTTTAGTCAATAAATTGGCTTAAAAAAATGAAGATACTTGCGATGGCTCATGAAAGTACTTGCGTTTTTACAGGACTATTTTGATAAAAACGAAAACCCAAACAAGGACTAAGTGCTTTGTCAGAAAAAATGGCAACAGGTGCAGCTAAAGTTTTTGAAGTTGTTGTAAAGGAAAAGATAGTCCAAATTTCTAGTAACTTGCGGCAAACCTTGAAACGGACTGATTTGATGAATACTCGTGTGTCTGTACCGCTTTCTGCGGTATATTGTTTTCTGGCAGTCTTTCTATGTGCTGTAGCCAATTCTGGTATTGTTGTTTTCGCTAATTTTAAGGTGATTCATTCGTCAGAGTTGTAGGAATGTACTTGGGTGATGTTGAGGTGAGTATATTTTTTGTGACTATGTTTCTAAATTATAAGGGATGGTTGCAATAGCGGTAATCAAATCGTTAAACTTTGCTATAATATACGAGTAACACGTTGATATTTCAAATGTTTTCCTTATTTTTGCGTTTAACGCAATAAAAACGAAAATGAAGAAGGATATAAATCGCATTAAGGTGGTTTTAGTAGAGAAGAAACGTACCAATAAATGGCTTGCAGAACAATTAGGAAAAGACCCAGCAACCGTTTCCAAATGGTGTACAAATTCTTCTCAACCTGATTTGGTGACCTTAAGAAAGGTTGCCGAATTGCTCGGTGTGGACATCAAGGACTTGCTGAATTCCAGCAATCCTTCAGTAAATGAAAAAGTGATAATTATCAAAAACAACTAACATGACAGAACAGAATATCTATGATATAATCAAAATGCGCATGGCTGTATATAAGGCTGGTGTGAAAACTGGCTTTTGGGAAGACGTAGACCAAAGTGGTGCGTCTGAGATGATGAATTACATTTTCCCAAAATCTGGTAATATCGCCTATTATAATATAGTGATGGAACTGATGCGCAAAGCTCATGGCATGTTCTTGGGTGGCGTCTTTTATCTCTTTAAGCTGCCGGCACAGGTAGAAAGGATGATCATGGACTATCTGAAAAAAGAAAAAATGGATGTTGCAAGTCTTGGTGACGATGCGGATGCTTATCTGCAGAGTATGGATACTATTGCGACAGACCATTGCTTTACAACTGTTCCTATTGGAGCTTATCGGCAAGATGAGATTGACAATCTCTTGCGTCTGTGTGCCTCTCATTATAGATATTCATTTCAGGAGAATGTCAAATCATTCCCATATATGCAATGACAAGGAATACAAAATATACGATTGCTTTGGGTAAAGGCTGCGGATTGATAGAGGAAACGCTGACGCTGCTGTCTGTATGCGACGAGCATACGACGAAGGATTCTCTTGCCAAATATGTTCATGAGCAGAACTTGCTTAGTAGATGTTCTGACATGCGTAGCATGGACATCGTCAAATTGGTATTCTATCCTCGCTTCATGAAGCATGAACCTCATGTAATGTTGTGGTTGGGTGCCATCCGAAAAAAAGGTTTGCTGTTATCTCAGTTTAAACAGTTATTGATGCTTTACTGTGCAAGAGAGAATGCCGTTATGTATGATTTTATAGTGAATGAATTGAATGTTTTGCGTGTGAATCAGACACAAAAGTTGGAACGTGATCGAATAACTATGTTTATTAAGGGCATTGTAGATGAAGGAAAGGCGAAGTGGGGAGAAAGCATACAAAAACGACAGACTTCTTATATAAAGGCTGTGTTGGTGGATTTTGGTTTTGTGGCTCGCAATGGAGATATCTTACCTTATGAAATCTCTAATTTTGTATTGCTCTACTTAATGCATGAACTTCATTTCGCTGGTCTTTCAGATATGGCAATTTGGAATCATGAGGATTGGCAACTCTTCGGCTTGGATAGGTACAGCCTGTTGCAGCGCATCATGGATATGAATATCAAGGGTGGCTATATTGCCCAGTGCTCGGGCGAATTGCTTACCATTTCGTGGAACTATCAAACAATGGAGGAATTTATTGATGCTACATTATGAGAATAAGATAGAAAGGGCTTTGGATTACCTGAAGTCGCCAAGCAAGTTGTCGCCTACTGGCTACAGCCCTATTGTATATATGGTATATCTGCCCGAGGATGCCTTCGTGGTTAGAGGATTGATTGACTCGTTTCTGAAACCAAAGGCGGAATACATGGGATTTCATGCCCATGAATTTTCTATGGGGTTAGTCGTTGATAGGTTTATCAATACGAATGACTATCTGGATATTTGGACCGATCCCGATGTAGAAGAGCCTGAACTCTATAATAGCATCAAACAGGCCATTGTGAACGACAGGTATATAGAGAAAGCCCTGTTGGAGAAGCAAGACCAGCTGTTGGCTGAAGAAGATAATCCGCTCTTGATTATCCGGGATGTGGAGATGCTTCATCCTTTCTATATGATTGGAGCTGTGGAGAACAATATCTACAACCAGATTCAGATTCCAATGTTGGTGCTTTATCCGGGAGAAACGCAAGGCACTGCCCGTTCTTTCCTCGGCATTTATAACCAGGACGGAAATTACCGTTCCATTAACTTCTAAAGATAATCAGTTATGCATAAGATACAAGAATTATTCGACCCTTCCAAACAGCTCAACCGTAAGATAGAGAGTGTTGTCACCTTTGGTGCCAATACCACGGAAGATTTGGACCATGAAATTCGGGAGTATGTCGTTACGGACAAACTGCACAAGAACTATGAGGACGTGCTTCTCGATTTGCAGTCGGCTTTCGACAATTCAAGCAAGGAAATTGGTATCTGGGTCTCTGGCTTCTATGGTTCAGGAAAGAGTTCGTTTGCCAAATATCTGGGCTTGTCGTTTGATAAGAGCCTGATGATTGATGGCGTTACTTTTGGTGATAAGTTGTTGAGTCGCATTCATGATACAACTATCACAGCCTTGCACCATGCCATCATCAATCGCCATAATCCGTTGGTTGTGATGATTGACCTCAGTACTCAGTCGGTTGCCGGCAATATTTCAACGGTCAGTGATATAGTATATTATGAGACTTTGAAACAGTTGAACATCACCAAGTGTACCGACCAGAAGGTGATGTGCTTCGTCGATATGCTTCACAGCGAGGGGAAATATGAGGAATTCTGCCGCATCGTGAAGGAAGAGAAGCTCAAGGACTGGGAAGTGGAACAGTGCAACGACTTGGCTGCGAATATGATTGCGGCAAGTCTTGCGCCAAGGCTCTTGCCTGCCTATTTCCCTGATAGCGCCAGCTTCAAGAACATCAAGATGAACAGCGCCTTGAACGAGAAGGAACGTTTCAAGCGTCTTTATCAGCTGATTAAGGAAAAAACAGGAAAGGATAAGGTAATCTTTGTCTTGGATGAGGTAGGACAGTATGTGGCTTCCAATGTAGAGCTGATTCTCAATGTGCAGGGCATGATGCAGATCTTCAAGGATGAGTTCCGTGGAAATGTGTGGGTGATTGCTACAGCACAGCAGACTCTTACGGAGGATAATCGACAGGCGCAACTCAATTCCAATGAGTTGTTCCGTTTGAACGACCGTTTCCCTATCAAGGTGGATATTGAGGCTAATGACATCAAGGAAATTATCACCAAGCGTCTGCTGGGCAAGTCGCAGGAGGGCAAGGAATTCTTGGTTAAGCTCTTCAATCAAAACGAAGGCATCTTGAAGAATAATACCCATTTGGCTGTGCAGCAGCGTAGCATCTATAACCAGGTTCTTACAGAGCAGTCGTTTGCCGACCTCTATCCGTTCCTCCCGGTGCATATTGATATCCTGCTTTCGCTCTTGCAGAAGCTGGCAAGCCGCACGGGTGGTGTAGGTCTCCGTTCGGTCATCCGATTGATACGAGACATCTTGGTGGACAATCACTTGGCTGATGCTACCATCGGACAGCTGGCGGGTCCGGAATACTTCTATGATGTGTTGTCATCTGATATGCAGAAGAACTCAGCCAAGGAAGTCGTCCTGGCTGCAGATAAGGCAGTACGTATGTACACTGGCAACGAACTGGCTGTGCGCATCTGTAAGACCATCGCCGTGATGCAGTTACTTGACGACTTCAATCTGTCTTTCGACAATATCTGTGCGTTGTTGAACAACAAGGTGAGCGAAACTCTCGATCGCAACCGTGTGCGTGAGATTATTGACGAGATTTCGGGTTCCAACGAGCTTACCTTGCAGGAGGTGGAAGGCAAATACCAGTTTATGACCAATGCCATCTTGGGCATTCGTGAGGAACGTGGTAAGATTGTGCCTCGTGAAGTAGAGAAAGCCGAGGTGATGCAGGATATGCTGAAAGACTTGCTGACTCCTGCTCCTGCCGTGAATGTGTATGCGAGCAAGACAATCACCGCAGGTGTGGAACTGACAGAACGCAACCGTCCTTACACCATCTATAACACAACTAGTTTGAAGATGAACGTTCGTTTTGTCAATGGTGCGCATTTTGAGGAGACTCGCCAGCAGTTGCTTACAGAGAGTACCCGACAGGAAAATATGCGTACTCTCTATTGGCTCTGTACGCTTAATAAAGACAAGGAGGCTCTGCTGCAGGAGATTGTGAAATGCCAGAACATCCGCAACCGCCATCAGAACGAGACCAACAAGGAAATACAGGCTTATCTCCGTGCACAGGGTGATATGGCAGAGGAGAAGAAACTGCAGTTGCGCCATGCGCTCCGAGAGGCACAGGCCAACAGCGAAATCATCTTCCGTGGTTCTCCACAGCAGGTGAACGCCGATACCTATAAGACGGTTGCCTTGAAGGGAATTGCCGAAAAGGTGTTTGAGAAATATCCGTTGGCTTCTGCCAATATGAAGAGCGATTGCGTGAACAAGCTTGCTTCGTATGGTGATGTTACCACCATTCCCGATTCGCTCAATCCGTTCAAGATCATCAAGAAGAACGATGGAACGATAGATGCTGCTCATCCGGCTTTGATGGAGATAAAGGATTTTGTGGCGTCTCGTTCTGAGGCTACGGGACAGGAACTGATGACCCATTTCGAAAGCATTCCGTATGGCTGGGCAAAGGATACTATCCGCTATCTGGTTGCCCTGATGCTGAAAGCTGGAAGCATACAGCTTCGTGTGTCGGGCAAGGACATCACCGTGTTTGGTGAGTCGGCAGTGGCTGCCATGGGCAATAACAATGCTTTTGGAAAGATAAGTATTTCTCTCAATACAGATGGAACTTTAACGGTTCCTGAACTGCTGAATGCGGCAAAGATACTGATGGGCGTATTGGGGGCTCCACGCACAGCTCCTGTCAAGGATCAGATTGCGCAGGTTGCCAACAAGCGTATCAAGTATCTGATGCCTAAGTGGAATAAGTTGGTGCCTCACTTCGAACATCTGCATTTGGCAGGATTGCATCCTCTCAACCAAGCGATAGGCTATGCCAATCGCATCCTTGAAAGTGAGGGTGGAGAGGCTGCTTACCTGTTGGGCAAGGACAAGGAATGTGAGAAGGCTTTTCGATATGCGATGGAACTTGTCAAGTGTAACGAACAAGCTGGCTTCTTGGATCGTTTCCTTCACATGGAGAAACTGATGGACGAGGCTGATAATTTGGCACCAAATGGTATCCTTGATGGATTCCGCAAGCAGGTGAATGAGGTGCGACAGGTGTATAATGGCTATGTGGCTAATCCTGATTTGCCTAACATCGTGTCGGACATCACCGAGCTCAGCTCACAGCTTGATGCTTATCTGCAGCAGGCTTGTCTTGAATTCCAGACACAGAGCAACGAACAGCTTAATAAAAAGCGTGTGGCTATATTGGCGAATCCCGAAATGGAGAAGTTGAAGGAAGAGCAACGTGCGCAGATAGAAACGCTGTTGGGTGAATTGACCATCGAGAGTCGTGGCAGTTCTATCGACAATTTGCGTGATATGCTGAATAAGTTTTCTGGATTCTATATGCCGATGGGCGCAGTGGAAGTTATTGAGGGGCGTGTCAAGACGATGGCTGCTGCCAACGCTCCTGCTGTTACGGCGGTCACGTCATCAACTGCAGGTGAAAACACAGAAGGGAATGATGACAATCCTGGTAAGGGAACGCCTACGCATCTCCATTCTCCTTCGTATAGCTCAACTCAACTCTGTATCAAGCATAAGATTACTTCTCGTGCGGAATTGCAGGAGGTCATCGACCGACTCACACAGTTGTTGGACAAGGTGGGCGATAATTCGCCAGTAGAGTTTATTTTCTAATTTTTAGCTATTCTGAAAGAATAAAACGATATGATTTCTCAAAACGGAAAGAAGATAATAGAACGTTTTGTATCGGCGGCCAAGAACTTGCTGATGCAGAATGTAACGGAAATGTTGCAGCAGTGGTATGGCATCTGGGCGGATGGCCATACCATTGGTGTGGAGCAGTTGCCAAGTCAGGATACTGACATTGTGCATACGGCCCGTATGCTGCGCGACCGTTTGCAGCATCTGATGGCTGCTCTGCCTGATACGGATACTGATGCAGACAAGGAGCGGCAGGCTGTAGGTCAGCTGGTGGCTGAACAGGCTTTTACCCAGCTCAACCGTTTTTGCGCTCTTCGCATGTGTGAGGAGCGTGACTTGATTATGGAGAGTATTCGTGGGGGCTATGAGTCGGCAGGATTCATGGCTTATGATAGTATTGCCCAAAGTATGGGTGCAAGCCGTTATGAGCGTTACCGCTGTTATCTGTTGAGCGTGTTCGATGAACTGAGCATCGAACTGCCGGCAGTTTTCGACCGTTTTTCACCGTTCGGTCTTCTTTTCCCTGATGAGAGTACATTGATGAAACTCCTGGAACTCATCAACGACAGTCAGCTTTCTGCCTGGTTTGACGAGCAGAATGCTGTGACCGTGAATTTCTGGAAAGAGGACGAAACCTTGGGATGGATGTTCCAGGATTACAATTCCTTGGAGGAGCGCAGAAAGATGCGCGAAGCGAGCAACAAGCCTCGCAATAGCCGAGAGATGGCGGTGCGCAACCAGTTCTTTACGCCTGAATATGTGGTGCGATTCCTTACCGACAATTCCTTGGGTCGTATCTGGTATGAGATGACCCGTGGTGAGAGCCGCATCGGTGAGGAGCAATGCCGATATATGATCCGTCGCCCTGGTGAGCCATTGGAAGAACGCAAGCTGAAGGAGCCTACCGAGATTCTTTCGCTTGATCCTACCTGTGGTTCCATGCACTTTGGCCTTTATCTCTACGAGGTATATGAGTATATTTATATGGATGCCTGGGATCATCAGCCTTCGTTGCTTCAGAAATATCGTGAGGTACATACCCGTGAGAGTTTCCGTCGTGAGGTGCCTAAGCTGATATTGGAGAATAATATCTATGGTTGCGAGATTGATCCTCGTGCCTTGCAGATTGCCGCCCTCAGCCTTTGGCTCCGTGCGCAGAAGACTTATAGCCAGATGAACCTTGATGCAGCCGAGCGTCCTTTGATAACCCGGAGCAATTTGGTGTTGGCGGAGGCTATGCCTGGCAATAAGCGTCTGCTCAAAGGTTTGATGGATGAGTTTGACAAGCCGATGCAGCGCCTGCTTACTACCATTTGGAACAAGATGAAATATGTGGGCGAGGCTGGTCTGCTCTTTAAGATGGAAAAGGAAATCAGCGATGATATCGAATACCTGCGCAAGAACTGGAGCAAGGTGAACCAAAATCGTAATGTCAGCTTTTACGATTCTGAGGAGCGTCGTGCTGAGGTTATGGCTGCCAATGAGGTTCGTACAGAGCTGCGCCACCATAAGGATGAGTTTTTTGAGGAAATCGCAGAGCGTCTGCAAACTGCGTTGCAAGAGCTTTCTTCCCGACTGAGTGAGGAAGAAGGTTACGAAAATGCGCTCTTTTCTGAAGATGCCACCCATGGCTTTGCCTTTATCGAATTGTGCCAGAAACGATTCGATTGCATCGTTATGAACCCACCGTTCGGAGAGGGTAGTGAGCATACCAGCCAATATCTGAATGATAATTATCCTGCCTGGAGCAAGAACTTGGTTTGCGCCTTTTTCGACCGTATGCAGGAGATGTTGGATGAAGGTGGACTTGTTGGAGCTATATTTGATAGAACTATTTATGAGAGAACTCAATATAAAACATTTAGAATTGAGAAATTATGTGGTAAGGTTACTGCATGTGCTGATACAGGATGGGGAGTCTTGGATGCAAACGTTGAAACTTCTACACTTATATTTAATTCAATAGCCTCAGAAAAAGATGGATGTTTTATAAATTTAAGAGAGATTGCAAATGAGCAGAAAGAGGATGTACTTAAAGGCATAATTAGTTCTTTCAATGAAAATAAGATAGATGACGTTTTCGTAAAAAAATCTATTGATTTTAAAAGATTGCCAAACTCGGTTTTCGCATACTCTTTTACAGATGATGTTTTGCGTCTATTTAACTGTTTAAATGTAAATGAACGCAATTTCAATGCTTCGGTAGGGTTTAAATTTTATGCAGATATTCATTCTAGAGTGTTTTATGAATTTTCAAGTTCTACGAACATGGTTTATAGATACAATGGCGGTGGATATTCAATGTTTTATATGCCTTATCGAGATACTGCTACTCTTTTGCAAAATGGACTTGTAGCTAAAGCTATGCCTCATTTTCAAGCAACAGCTCTAGAATGGCAGTTAAAACCATCTGTTGCATTTGGTAAAAGAGGAGATATAATAGATGCTCATATATTTAAGGCAAATTCTTATTTTACACATGAGGGATTAGGAATTACAGGTCTTAATAGGCCTAATTCTTTTGCTATGCTTAGCTTTATAAATTCCATAGTGTCACAGTATGTGATAAATTTATATACAGGACAACATAAACAGCCTATTCATGTCAACCTCCTCCCTATGCCCGATTACGCCACTCGCCAACCCGATATCGAGCGTATGGTCAATGCTATTATCACCATCAAGCGCAAGTGGTTCAGCTTGGATGAAACCAATCTAGAGTATCATGGTTTGATAGCCCAGATGCATATCGATACTACCATTGATGCTGCCTTGAACAGGATGCAGGAGCAGCTGACAGCTGATTACACCCGATATGAAGAACTCGTAAAAGAGAACGATGACCTGTGGATGGACTTGGCTGATATAGATAGAGATAGCGAATTCCGACAGACCTTAAATAACTATAAGTCACGTCGTCCTTATGAGGAACTGCTCTCTATAGACGGAGCCAGCTGCCAGAACGTGATTGACAAAAAAGTGATGGCACAGGAAATCGTGATGGAATTGGTGGGTATGACTTTCGGCAGATGGAACACGGCATACGTCAAGGGCGAACAGGCTATTCCTGAGTTTGGCGATGTGTTTGATGCTCTGCCATTTATGCCAGTGGTCAGTCAGGGCGAGGCTGCTTGCCCTGCTCGACTCGACGTACCTACGGATGGCATCTTGACCAACAACAGCGACTCCTCTCTCTGTCTGGCAACCCACGTAAGAGAGGTGATGCACTACCTCTGGGCAGACCGTGCCGACGATATGGAGTATGAACTCTGCCAGCTGATAGACTGCAAGAGTCTGCAAGCCTACCTCGCATCGCCTACCGGGTTCTTTGACTATCACTTCAAGCGCTATACCAAGAGCCGCCGCAAGGCACCTATCTACTGGCTCCTTGCTTCGGAAGACGGCACCGTGGATTACTGGGTGTATTATCCAAAGCTCAGCAAGAACACCTTGCCGCAGCTTATCATCCGTCTGCGTGAACAGCAGGAACAGTTGCGCACTCGTCTGAATGCCGCCCTTGCAGCCCACGACAAAACACAAGAGTCGCAGATTCGTGCCGAGCAGGAACAGGTGGAAGGCATGATGGACGAGTTGAACCGCATCCTTGCCGCAGGCTATGTGCCTAACCATGATGACGGAGTGCCGGTGACAGCCGCCCCATTGCTCCATCTTGCAGCCAGCCGCCCATGGCGAGTGGAATGCGAGAAGAACATGGAACTGCTGGAAAAAGGCGACTACGACTGGAGTCATCTTGCCATGAGCATGTATCCAGCCCGAGTAACCCAAAAGGCGAAGAAAGACTGGTGCATGGCGCTGACCCACGGCTTGGAACACATCTGTGAGAACAAGCCGAAGGAAAAGAAGGCAAGAAAGAAGAAAGGTGAAGGCAATGAACCTACCCAACCTATGTTACCATTTTAAAGACATCAAAGCGAGTAAACTATGACAGAGCAAGAGTTACAACAATATATCCGCCAACGCTATCCTGAAGAAAACGCAAGATGCGAATGGAAGGAAATGAAAAATCTGAAGAACTCCTTCAATGGCAAGGAGGGCAATGATGTGCTTTCCTACGTGTCGGCTATCGCCAACATGGAGGGAGGTGAACTTGTGATTGGTGTCAAAGACCAGACCTTGGACATAGTTGGAACAGATTTGTCAGCATTGACATTCAATGGCTTTGCTGCAACCCCATTGACTGCGACGTTCAAGTTGGTAGAGCAATGTGTGAACCTTTCTTCTGAAGGTCTTTGTGTTGAGGAATTCATAACCGAGGATACCCAAAAAACAGTTTGGATTATTCATATCCCCAAGCATCAGCCACGCCGCCCTGTCTATGCTCATAGGAAGGCATGGCAACGTATTGCCGATTCTCTGGTAGAGATGACGCAGGAGCGTATGCAAAGAATTCTTTCAGAACCAAGTGCTGTCTTTGGCGATTGGACTGCTAATATTATAGAAGATGCCACCATCGACGACCTCGACCCTGATGCGATTCGTATGGCAAGAGAAAAATATACGGAAAGGCATGAGATAAGAGCTAAGGAAATCGAGAGCTGGGATGATGCAACCTTCTTGAACAAGGCAAAGATTACAAGAGCCGGAAAGATAACCAATGCAGCTATCATACTTTTGGGTAGAGAGGAATCTGAACATTTCTTGTCGCCAGCCGTATGTGTCATTCGTTGGAAACTGCTTGCAAAAGAGGATAAAAACAAGGATTTTCATAATTTCCATGTTCCTATGATTAAATCAGTGGAAGAGATAACAACAGGATATATTAGGAACAATAACTATGTATATACAGTTAGTGGTAATATTTTCCCGGAGAATATGATGCGCTATGATGTATTTACATTGCGTGAGCCCATTTGCAATGCCATTGGGCACCAAGATTATGGAATGGGTGCAAGAATAGAGCTGTTGGAATACGAAGATGAAAAGTTAGTTATCCAAAATTATGGGCAATTTATACCTAATTCCGTAGAAGATGTTGTGGAAAAAGATTGTCCCGATTCAAGGTATCGTAATCCTTTCTTGATGGAAGCTATGTGTAACATAGGAATGGCTGAAACTGAAGGTGGGGGTATAAGAAAACTATTTGTACAACAAAAGAAAAGATTCTTCCCTATGCCAATATATGATTTGTCTGGTCAGAAGGTTCGGTGTGAGATTCAGGGCAAGGTGTTGGATGAGAATTTTGCAAAAATTCTTGTTAATAATCCTGATTTGTCATTGCCAGAGATTATCATGCTTGATAAGGTGCAAAAAAGAGAATATAGTAGCTTGACTGATGATGCAGTAGCTCTGTTGAGACAAAAGAAATTTGTTGAGGGCAAGAGAAGTAGTTTATATCTATCTTTCAAAATTGTCGAAAATTCAAAACATATAGGGTTGAAAGCTTCTTATATAAAAAACAAGAGTTTTAACGATGCTTATTATAAAAAGCTAATAGAAGATTACCTCTTGAAATTTGGCTCTGCTTCAAGAACTGATTTGGATGAACTCTTATTGGACAAATTGCCAGACGTACTTGATGAGACGCAAAAATATAATAAGGTGACAAATCTTCTTGCTTCTTTAAGAAGAGCAGGAAAGATACATGTTATTGGTAGGAAATGGTTCTTATGCAATTAATATAATAAGGTGAAAGTTTACAAGAAAATTTGTTGTATTTACAAGAAAATAAAGATAAGTTCTTGAAATTCAACTAAATGAAAGCTTTTTGGCTTACAAGAATACAAGAAGATTTACAAGAAAATAACAAGAAGATGGACATACAAGGATATATCATAGACCACTGGTTGGGGAAGATGAGTGCAGAGAAGCCTGTGCTCATCATCTACGACCGTAATGCGCTTTATCATAGTGTTTTGCCTATAGCTGAGGAAAAAGGAGTGAAGGTGATAGACACAACCAAGGGCTTACTGCATGCCCGGCTGGCTGCGTCTCGTTTTTGGTGTGGTGAACTGGCAGAGAATAATGATTTGCGTATGATTATCTATCGCCAGATGCCTCAACCTACTACCGACCGTCAGTGGGTAGAGGAGCCTTATAGTGCTTTCAAAAACGCTGCTGCAATGTTTCCTGTAGGTCCACAAGATGATTATAAGTACATCTGTCAGTCGTTTTTGCCAACTAAGAAAGACGAGATTGAGCGCCTGTTTGCGAGTGGAACAACATCTTTCAATATGATTAATGCCTTGCTTGATGGAGCGGCTTATCCTGCTTTGGAACAATTGACTGGTGGCAAGAGCTTTGTTGAGATGACGGTGGGCTTGTTGGCTCAAACGTTTTCTTCGGATATGGCATGGTTACCTGAATGGGTTCGTTTTGCGGAGATTCAATATCCGGGTCTTGATAGTAACGGAATCTCTCTTCAGGATATTCAGCAGAAACTATGGATGTATTTGCTGTTTAGTGAGTTCGTTTTCGATTTGCCTTCGGCTTTGCCTGATAGCTTGAAGACGGTTGCTATGGCACCGGTTGAAATCAAGGATAAGATCTATTCGGTGTGTGACCATCTGCGTCGCAGAAGCGACTTGCGTGAGATTTATGTGAGAATGGCACGTAAAACGGCGGATGCTTTCCAACTTGCTGATTTGTTTGCGAAGTCCAAACATTTGGGTGACCGCGTGACTTTTGCTTTTGAAAATAAGGTGGAATACGAACGTTTCGTAGCTTATCTCAAAGAGGGTAAGTTAGGAGAGGCTCATAAGTTGCTCAAAAAGAATATCGAAGACGTTTGGTATCAGGAAGATTCTGAGGTGTCAACGTTTTGGAAATTGGCTAGTTATGCCTTGCAAATCGCTGATTGTGTGAATCGGGGAGTAAAGAGCGATGGAGATATCCAGGATTTGGTGGAATGGTATGTTGGCAGTGGTCAGGAAGCTGATAAAGCTTTCCGCAGATATTTGACTGATAGCCAGGAAGTAGTCTCTCTTCCTGCTGCAGTAAAGACAATGACACAATATGTAGAAGGCTTGTATGCAGACTTTACAGAGCGTAGTGTCAAGGAATATCAGATGCGTGCCGGGGAAATCAAGAATCATGAGCAACTAAGAAACCAGGGGTGTATAGATATCGTATATCCTGCCCTAAAAGAAGGTAAGCGGGTGGCTTTGTTTTTTGTGGATGCTTTCCGCTATGAGATGGGTAAATGTTTTGCTGATAGTATGATGCGCAATGAACCAGAGCAAGTAAAGATAGGGGCTAAGTTGTCTTTCCTGCCTTCTGTTACTCGATTTGGTATGGCTGCTCATCTGGGACATGTGAAAGTTGTGGAACAAAACGGAAAACTGCAACCTTCTGTAGATGGCAGAGTGATTATAACCCCTGATAACCGACTGGATTACTTGCGACAGAAAACCCATGTAGTAACGCAAGATGTGCGTTTGGAAAATTTCGATATGTCTGCTATAGAAGACAATGTACAATTGTTGGTTATAAGAAGTCAGGATATGGATACTGCTGGAGAAGAAATCAAGTTGAGTGGGCTTGCTGTGATGGATAAGGTGTTGGTGCGTTTGGCGCGTACCTTGAATGCCTGCAAGCAAAAAGGCTTTGATATGGCTGTCTTTGTTGCTGACCATGGATTTATGGTGCAGTCAAGTTTCCATGTGGGTAATTTGATAGATAAACCTATGGGTAGCGATGTCTCGCTGGAAGAAAGTCGCTTGTTGGTAGGTAATCTGAATGACAGCGAGGATACCTTATCCTTTACTCCTGAAGAACTGGGACTGGATGCTGAGGTTATGAAACTATGTTATGCCAAGAACTTTACTGTGTTTAGAAAAGGTGAAGTGTTTTACCATGAAGGCTTGTCGCTCCAGGAGAATGTGGTACCTGTGATAACTGTGCAGTTGCAGAATAAGCAGAAGAAGCAGAAATACAGCGTGGAATTAAAGTATAAGGGGAATACGTCTGGTACAGTTTATACTTGCCGTCCGTTGATTGATATTAATATCCATCAGGATGATTTGTTTGCAGATGGAGTAAATATAAGATTAATAGTGGCTGATGGCGAAGGCCATGCAATAGGCGCACCGAGTGGTAAATTCTATGATGATGTTACGCAGACAGCACAAATACCTTCTGGTGTTACTCAATACCGTCAGCCGATAGTTATAGATGAAGAATATGGGGGTGACAGTATTGTTGTGTCTGCGTTGGACGCTGATACCCATGCTACGCTCTCTACATTGAAGTTGAACTTTGAAAATGATTTGTAAATGGATGCTTTAGATATGAAACTTAACCATGCTTTCCCAGGAAAGGTGGTTCGCAAGGACCTGCTGCATGATATTAAGCGTGCTGTGAACGTTCCTTCCTTTGTCTTGGAGTTCCTGCTGTCACGTTATTGTGCCAGTGAGGATCCCGAAGAAATAGAGGAAGGAAAGAAAGCTGTGCTGCAAACTATAGAAAAATGCTATGTTCGACCGGATGAATCTAACAAGGCACAGGCAATCGTGGAGCAGAAAAAACGCCATAAATTCATTGATAAGATTCATGTGAAATATGTGGAGCGGGAAAAGCGTTACTGGGCTGAGATGGAGAACTTTGCCTCCAAGCGTATTGCCATCAATCCTTGTTTCTATCAGGAAAACGAAAAATTGCTCGAGAGTGGCATCTGGGCTGAGATAACTTTGGCATATAATGAAGTGGAGGAGGATGACTATGCCTTCTTCATCGAAGATTTGCGCCCTATCCAAATTGCCCATTTTGATGCAGAAAAATTCTTTCGTGGTCGTGAGCAATTTACTACTGATGAGTGGATGGATGTTCTGATTCGTAGTATTGGCATTAATCCTGATTGGCTTTCTGAAAGATCACGTCAGCTGAATAGCGATAAGAATGGTAGAAGATTGAAATTTCATATTCTCTCCCGCTTCCTGCCATTGGTTCAAAGTAATTATAATAGCATTGAGTTGGGAGGCAGAAGTACCGGTAAGAGCTATTTTTATTCGGAGTTCTCTCCTTATTCTACTTTGTTATCTGGTGGACAGGCTTCAACTGCCACATTACTATATAATAATCAACGCAAGCAAGTGGGTGCTGTTGGTTATTGGGATAATGTCGCCTTTGATGAGGTTGCCAAGATGAAAATCAAGGATGCCGATACCGTGCAAATCATGAAAGATTATATGGCTAATGGTCGTTTCTCGCGTGGTAGGGAAGTGACAGGCTATGCCAGTTTCTCTTTTGTTGGTAACTTTGACTTGAATATCCAGCAGATAGTTAATAATTATGATAAAGATTTGCTGGTTACTTTGCCTGAAGCTTTTGATCTCGCTGTAATCGATCGTATCTACAACTATATTCCAGGGTGGGAGATACCGAAGATTGATGACAGTGCTTATAATAACGGTTTTGGATTGATCACGGATTATATGTCAGAGGCACTTCATTACTTATTTGTGCATGATAGTGACTACGTGGGGGTAGTCAATGCCCGTTTGAAGAAGGGTGATAATATTGAAGGCCGTGATAACCGTGCCTTACAAAAAACGATATCTGGCTTTATCAAGTTGTTATTCCCGACAGGTCAACCAACTGATGAGGAGTTCGATGAAATCGTGGAATATGCGATAGAAGGCCGTCGTCGTGTGAAGGAACAATTGAATAAGCGTAAGCCTGATGAGGAATACGCTCGTATCAATATGTCATATATAAATAGGGATGGAAAGAAAATTATAGTATATTGTCCGGAAAGTAAGTATAGCAAGGCAACCCAGAATCCTCGTAAAGATCCTGAAGTGGCAGTTTTGACCGAAGCTTATGATGAAATGCCTTTTGAGAATGCACCTTCAAAGGTTATGGAGGATCGTCCTATGATGAAACCTCTAATTGTTGAAGATGATTCTCCTAAAGAGAAGACAATTGATGTGCAATATGGCGATATAGGTTATGGTTATGATGACTTATTTGCTGACTATCTGAAGGGTGCAAAGGTGGTTATGCTCGAAGAACCTTACTTGTCACATGGCTATCAGGTAACCAATTTGGTTCGATTCATCGAATTGTTGGTAAAGATAGGTGACTGTAAAGTTTTTAAGTTGATTACAAAACTCGGTGATACGATAGAAGAGTCATCTTATATAAAAGATAGTTTGAGTGGTATCAAGGAAACTCTGGCAGATATGGATGGCAACATAATGACATTTGAATATGAATTTGATGAAAACTCTCATGACCGTTACATCCGCACTAGTAATGATTGGGACATCACTCTTGGTCGTGGTCTTCATTTCTATCAGAACTTGAATCCAAGCAAGGATAGTCGTAACTATTTCCAGATGGGAACCTACGATCTTTCCCTTCGTCCATGTTTGAAGACAAGATTTACTTTTATCAAAAGAGATTCTAAAGAATAAATGCTTATGGATAGTAAATGTAAATATTGGATGTTATTATTGACAATGTTGTGTGTCATATCGTTGGGCTTTTCTTTATTTAGAGTGTTTCCCTGTGAAGTTGGCAATGAGACGTTTTTAGGAATAGTACTTTCTGCTGTCGGTATCATTGTTACTTTGGTTATGGGATATCAGATATTTAGTGTTGTTGAATTTAGAGGTGAACTTCAAAAGCAAAAAGAAGAAAATATTAAGTTGGCTCATGATAATGCAAAACTTCAACAAATGATTAGAAATCAAATGGGTGCATTAGATAAGCAAAAGGGTCGTATAGAGGAAGGGCTTAATATGTGTTTTTCTTATATTAATTATTTTTCGGGTCAAGATGTTTGTACTGCTTTTGGCGCATTTGTACCAATGTTGGATGCTTTGTACTATTCATTAGATTCTGATGAAGATGGTATTGACGATATATTCTCTAACTTACGCTTATTTGTTAGCAAAATCCAAACACAATCTTTTGCAATACCAGGAGGGTGTGGTGATGTTCATGGAAAGTATATAATTACAGAACCACAGCATCCTTTTTATAATCGCACAATTGATGAATATATGAATTCTCGTTTGAAGCCTGTAAAGGCTATTGATGATAAAATTCGCAATCATAAGAACTATAAGTTTATTAAAGTTTCATATGAAGATATTATGGCTTTGTTCAATGAGAAGGTGTCTAAGATTATTTTAGATCCTCAGAATTTATCTTTTTCGAGATAAGACAATTTGAAAATGAAGTTTCTTGTTGACGGTTGAAAGTCTTTAGTGATTTTCAACTTGTCAACTTTGATACTTGACAACCCTTATAATACTCTATAATTTTGTAGAGTTATATGCTCAAGGATTCTGCAATGGGTGCAACAGAGAGAATAGATTATAAATATTGGGTGCAAATCCTCCGATTTTGCAGAATTACATGTTGAAGATTCTGCAATGGGGACCGGTGAAATGGAGGTCTATGGATTATGGGTGCAAATAGGGGGGAACTTTGATGTGTATGAAAACAAAAAAGCCTCGCAAGTTTATGACTTGCAAGGCTTTGCTTGATGCGCTTCAAGATGGG
>ERZ1034946.530-NODE-530-length-18063-cov-7.507608_pt1 | contig 18063 bp, 19 predicted proteins | sample MGYA00520591_ERZ1034946 | MGnify/ENA primary metagenome ERZ1034946 (study PRJEB33766, sample SAMN09781753) | gut metagenome | biome: gut microbiome | host: Homo sapiens | place: Madagascar | study: EMG produced TPA metagenomics assembly of the PRJNA485056 data set...
ATATACAATGACATTAAATCATTACAAGTACAATGTATCTACTGGAAAATATGATAGCAAACCATTTAAAACAGAAACTGTGAGTAAAAAATATGGCACCAAATATACACCAGCTTACACCACAGCTCCCACAGGCTATTCCAAAAAGACCAGAGACTGCAATAGCGGATGGACAGTAACAGGCGATAAGACCTTTTCACTGTATTACTACCCAAACAGCTACACCCAGACCATAAACTTCTACAAGCATACAGCAAGCGGAACATACACAGGTCCAACCTATAAAAACGAGTTGTTAGGGTCAAAAACCTACAGTGCATTGTATGGTACAACATTTAATGCTTCTAACAATAAGGCTGCATGGGGAAATGTAGAGGGCTGCCATTGGTGGAAGATTGATAAATATAATAACACTTACAGCTGGACAGTAGAAAAGGCTGTGTCTCTAAATTCTTATTATTATCCCAACACTTATAGATTAATAATTGATTTGAACAATGGAGCTGACGGGAATGCATCAGGTTCTACAAATACTGGTTATAATATGGAATATGGTACAAGTATCAGCCTTGCTGTACCAAACAGAGAAGGCTATTCATTTAACGGATGGGAGATAGTTGTTGACAATTCGAATGGATCATCATTGTCTGATAATGTGTTTACTATGGGATACAATAGGAATTATCCATATCAGGATTACACTGTCACAGAAACAGTCAGAGTACAGGCAAGGTGGATTGCAAATACATATACTCTTATATTTGATGGCAATGGTGCTGACAGCGGAAGCGTTGCTGACATGACAGTTAGTTATGATTCGGATATATCTCTGCCATTGAATGGATATGCTCTCGATAGAAATACCTTTGCCGGCTGGACTCTGGACTCATCAGCCCATGTGGGAGCCTATTTTGCAGGGCAGAATATATTGTCATCTGCCATAATTGATGCTGCAGGAATGACTAATCAGAATAATGCTGTTATCACACTTTACTGTGCCTGGGATCCTGCAGCCAATATAAGTGTCAAGAACAAATCCTTTACCCTGGAGGAAGCCAGAAATGGTTTGATTACAGAGGAGAGGCTGTTTGAAGACGCATATGCAATGGATGAGATTCTGGACAGGGAGATTCTGCCCGGAACTCATGACCTTGGAGATGGCAGGACAAATTCTTTTATTATAACGAATTACAGCCCAGAGGAATTTCCACAGTTTACAGATTCAGGCTCGAATACTATAACATATCAGGTTATTGATTCTGTTGGAAATGTGACAGAGAAAACCATTACTGTGTATATAGTGAATAACGCACCACAGGAGCCTGAATCTGGTGAAGGAACATACCGGGTGAGATTTATAAGTGAGAAGTATTATGACAAGCCGGAGGAAGAAGGAGGATTGATGAAAAATTCTATATGGCGCACTAATCCTGAGTATGCCCGATTACTGCGAAAGAATGTTAATAAGAATTAAAGATAATACAGTGGATTTTGAGTAATGCAGGAAGTATAATATTTTAGATTCTAATTTAAGCGACAAGATAAAACAGGAGGAAACATGGCAATAAAAATACTGCTCTGGGACATAGACGGAACAATACTGAATTTTGAAAAAGCAGAGGAAGCCGCAATCAGAAAAGGCTTTGAGGAAAATAACCTGGGTGTCTGCACAGACCAGATGTTAGCGGATTATAAGCAAATTAATAAGGGCTATTGGGAGGCTTTGGAGCGAGGTGAGATGACCAAGGAGCAGATTCTCATTGGCAGATTTGTAGAATTTTTCACAAAGTATAATCTGGACACGTCAAAGGCAGACATATTCAATAAGGGCTATCAGGTAGATCTCGGAGACACAATTTGCTTCAATGATGATGCCTATGATTTGCTGGTGCAGTTAAACAAGAAATATAAGCAGTACGCAGTAACTAATGGCACAGCAGTAGCCCAGCATAGAAAAATTGATAGGTCAGGAATCGGTGAGATACTTGAGAAATGCTTTATTTCAGAGGAAGTGGGCTATGAGAAGCCATCGGAAAAATTTTTTGAAGCAGTATTTGAAGAAATAGGTATTAAGCCATCGGGAGAAAGCTTTAAGAATGAAAAACTGAGTGATGAGAATACCCCAAAAAGTGAAGCTGTGACAGTAAACCGGGATGAGATACTGATAATTGGAGATTCACTCACAAGTGACATAAAGGGTGGAAATAATTGCGGGATAAAGACCTGTTGGTATAATCCCAATCATGCAGGCAATGAATCAGAGCTCAGAATTGATTATGAAATAGATAACCTACAGCAGCTGTTAACGTTTTTATAAGCATATATCGTATATAGTTATGTATATTAAATGATAACATTTTATAAATATGCAATAAGAGAATGAGCACTCTTCAATGCAAGAAACAAACTTGCGGGAAGAGTGCTTTTAAAATCTTATCCCCGTAACCCGCCGCAAATCCCTGTGCCACCCATCACGGTATCTCGTATACACACCATATGCTCTTTTACAATAGTAATAAATATAAAATACTATATTGCATTATATAATAGCGTGTGATATGATATACCCAACAAAAGAAAGGGGGCAGCCAATGAATGCACAGTTTAAAAAGGGCGCATTAGAAATATGCGTACTATCCCAGCTGGCACAGGGAGACAAATACGGCTACGAACTGACAGAGCGTATATCAGAGGAGATGTCCATAGCAAGTGGCACGCTTTACCCGATACTCAGAAAGCTCAAGGCAGACGAATATGTCACCACATATCTTGTGGAATCAGAATCTGGACCAGCCAGAAAATACTACAAACTTACAGAAAAAGGCTACAGATACCAGGAAGAGCTGCTTAAGGAATGGAAGGAATTTATAGAAGCAGTGGAGAGGCTTATAAGCAGATAGGGAGGACATTATGACTAAAAACGAATACATGAAAATGTTAGAAATCCAATTAGGCAAATTTAGCCAATCAACAAGACAGGAGATACTTGAGGATTACGAGAACCACTTCGCAGAGGCTATGTCTCAGGGCAAGTCCGAGGAGGAGATAATAAATGAGCTTGGCGATATTCAGGATATGATAGATGAAATCCCGGAGGAGGATTTGTCTCAAGAGAATACCCCTGAAAATGGTATGTATGATGGGGTGGATGACAGCAGCACATCAGGTGCAGACAGCTCAGGCAGAAGAGTAATATCAGACTGTACAGATACTTATAGAAAAATCGTGGCAGACTGCAAAGCTGCAGATGTACTTGTCAGAACTTCTGCGGATGACAAATTGTATGTTCAGTACGAAAACTACAATAACTCGGCAAAAACAGATAATAGCGCTGATTTCTACCAGTACGAGAAAGACGGCGTACTCTATGTAGGCATGAAGAAAAATGAGACAGCAACAAGAAATGTTACAATAGGTTTTCTTGGTTTTCATATGGATATCCCAAATGTCAGAGCCTATGACTCTGGCAAGATGATTATAGATATACCGGCAGGCTTTAAGGAACTGGAAATCCTTACAGGAAGCGGAGACGCAGAGCTTAGTGACGTGACAGGAGAGACATTAAGCGTCAGGACAGCCAGCGGAGACATAGATATGAGCAGAGCCAAATATCAAAATATTAATGTATCTGCTACAAGCGGCGATATTGAGTTAAGAGACATAGAGGCAGAAAATCTTGAAGTCGGCGCTACAAGCGGAGACGCAGAGCTGGAGAACATCTCAGCTAAAATACTTAAGCTTTCAACCAGCAGCGGTGATGTTGAAGCAAGAAACATAGCAGCGGAGCAGACAGAAGTGAGGACCAGCAGCGGGGATTCTGAGTTTTCCGGCAAGGCAGTCAAATATTTCGGCAGAAGCGGAAGCGGCGACCAGGAAATCGAGATAGAAGGAAAATTATCTGAGGGTGAATTTATTACAGGAAGCGGCGATATAGAGCTTAAAATAAAGGATAATACCGGGGCGGAGATTACTGCAAGCACAGGAAGCGGGGATGTGGATGTCCGTACCAGATTAAATGTAGAGTCCCGCCTCAATGGATATGTGGTGGGTGATGGAAGTGCCAAAATCAGTGTCAAAACAGGTAGTGGCGATGCTGATATTCTCCTATAGAAAATGGAAAATCTGCCATAGCCGGCAGGTTTTCTGCATGTATTGGCAATAAAAAATCCGGCGGTTAAATCGCCGGATTTTTATTATAGGAATTATTATGAAAAAATATTGGAAAATTTCTGGAATAATGAAATCTCATAAGGGTTTCGCCTCATGAATCTGAGAGGCTCGGAGTACTCATAACGCTCTGCTCTGTACCAGTCAGGAACATATTCAAAATCCATTGAGTTACTATAATCAGAAAAACTAAACATATGTAAGCCCCCTTCGTATTTATTTGTTGACTATATAATATCATGTACTGAAAAAAGTCCAATGGACTGAGATTATAAAAAATTATAACAAAATATGTGCTATCAGCACAAAAAATATGATATAATGAGCGTAGCGAAATTATATCAGACGCGGAGTGCGAAGCACGGATGCGCATGGATAATCATATATCATGTGTATTTGCACATGATATAATGAGTGCAAGTGAGTCAACATGCTTGCATGATTGGCGAACGACGAATGTTGATCATGAACTGTTTTTGTTCATGATATAATGAGATATAACACAACAGACAGGTGGCAAAATGGGCTTAACAATACAAGACATGCTTATTACAAGCGAAAACCAATACCAGATGAAGATGATAGCAGGGGCAAAGGGCTGGTCAAATTCCATAAGCTGGGTGCTGATGGTAGAGGACACTGCCATATTGAATAATTTTTCAGGCAAAGAGCTGGCAGTTACCACATGCCTGGGCTTTACAAGTACGGAAAAGCTTATAAATCTTGCAAAAGGCTTAGTGGAAAAACATGCAGCAGGCATGATTATTAATATAGGAGAATATGTGCTGGAAATACCAAAAGAGTTAATAAGCTATTGTGACGAGAATGATTTTCCCCTGATAGAGGTACCCTGGGAAGTATATATCGGAGACATGATAAAGGACATATCGGTGAGGATATTTTTGGAGGAGACAGCGGATGACCAGATAGCCAATGCCCTTATAAAAGCGATTGAGACACCTGACAATCAGGAAGACTACCGCAAGGAGCTTTTGCCCTATTATGATGTGGACGGAGAGTTTCAGGTAGTGCTTTTTACCACAGAAGGGCTTAATTCCATGGACACGGTGGAGCGCAGAAAACTGTCCTACAGGCTGCAGATATATGTGGAAAATCTCACCCACAATGGTAATTTTTTCTATTATGATTCCAACTTCGTTCTTATGATGAATGATGTGTCCCAAAGGGATTATGATGAAATCGTAGGGGGCATGCTTGACAGAACCCACAAGAGAATGCCGGATATTAAGCTTTACTGCGGTGCAGGCAGCAAGGTACAGGATATATCCCAGCTATACATAAGCTACCGGAGAGCAAAAGCAGCCGTGAAGCGGGCGGTCTGCCAGAAGGATATGTATGTGAAATTTGATGATATGGGCCTGTACCGGCTCCTGTATATGGTGGAAGACAAGAAGCTTTTGTGGGAGATGAGTGAGGAACTGCTAAAGCCGCTTATAGAATATGACAAAAAGCACAAGAGCAGCTATGTCGAGACTCTGGAGCTGTATCTCAGACATAACGGAAGCATTCAGGCAGTGGCAGAGCAGACCTTTACCCACCGCAATACTGTAATATACAGGATATCCAATATAAAAAAGCTGCTTAACACGGAATTTGATAGTGCAGAGGAAAAAATGAAGTATCTCACAGCCCTTTACATAAGAAATATGGATTAGCTGAATCAGTATTAAGATAACGTTAAGGAAAAGCGAGTCTGCTAATAAGATTTGTGCGATATTATAGCTGCAACAAAAGGAACGACACATGGAGGATAAGCATATGTGGAGCAGACAGGAATTAAAGCAGAAGGGTAAAAATGCCTTTAACAGAAATTATTGGAAGACAGTGCTTGTAGCAGTGGTTTTATCACTTATAGTTGGAACTGGAGGTTCTGGCGCCAGCTTTGCAAACGGTTTTTCGGATGGATTCTCAGATGGGGTTTCAGATGCAACAGATACGATGTCTGAAATTGACAATTATGATGACGACTATGATGATTACGACGACTATGATGATTACGACGATTACGATTATGATTATGATGACCAGGCTGATTACATCGACGGGGATATTGACGAGGAATTTGGGGTTTCAGAACCTGAAATGGTAGCAATAGCAATTTTTGCTATAGTATTTATTATAATTTTTGTCATTGTAATGGCAATTGTAATAGTAATTGATGCTTTTGTTATAAATCCGCTGGAAATCGGTATCAGACGATTTGGACTTGCTAATTTAAATACAAAGGCAGAAGTAAAGGAAATCGGATTTGGATATGACCATAATTATAAGAATGGTGTCAAGACGATGTTTTTCAGGGACTTGTATACCTTCCTATGGAGCCTGTTGTTCATTATTCCTGGAATTGTAAAATCCTATGAGTACAGAATGATACCGTATCTTTTAGCAGACCATCCGGATATGACATCAGAGCAGGCATTTGCAGAAAGCAAACGTATGATGACAGGCCAGAAGTGGAATGCATTTGTGCTTGACTTATCATTTATAGGCTGGGATATACTTTCAATCCTCACACTTGGAATACTCTCGATATTCTATGTGGAGCCATACAAATTTATGACAAAGGCAGCCCTCTACGAGAAGCTTGCATATGGAGATACAATTCAGGATAATGTAGTAACAGACGTCCAGTAAAGTATATTAGATATAGGAGTGGGAAATGGCATACAGGATTTTAGTAGCTGATGATGAGCGCGAGATAAGGGATTTACTAAAGCTATATCTTGAAAATGAAAAATACGAGGTAATCGAGGCGGAAGATGGACAGCAGGCACTGGATTTATTAAGAAAAGAACAGGTGGATATGTGCCTTCTGGACATAATGATGCCAAAGGTGGACGGCTATCATGTATTGCAGGAGCTCCGGAAGGAGAGCAATATACCAGTGATAATTTTATCAGCAAAGGATGCAGACTCAGAGAAAATTCTGGGTCTGAATCTGGGTGCAGATGACTATATCGCCAAGCCTTTTAATCCATTAGAAGCGGTTGCCAGGGTAAATTCAAATATCAGGCGCTACTATTCGCTGGGGGCTACAGGCGAGACTGAGCAGGTTATAAAGGTCAGGGATTTGGAACTGGATACAACTGCCTGCTCCCTGAAAAAGGCAGGGGAGGTTATAGATTTGACCTCCGTCGAGTACAGAATCATGGAGCTTTTCATGAAGCATCCTGGCAAGGTGTTCACCAAGCAGCAGATATACGAATATGGCTGGGGGGAGGAATTTATCGTGGCTGACAATAATATAATGGTATGTATCAGCAAATTGCGTTCCAAGCTTGAGGATGGTGAGAGCACAGAGTATATTAAAACAATCAGGGGACTTGGTTATCGTCTGGAGAAAGCATGATGAAGAGATTGCAGAATTTCCTTATCAAAAAGTTTATAATACTGCTCATATTGGTGGGTGCGGTGGAATTTTTGATTAATCATGTGATTAACGAGTACTTTTTCCCGGTTATGCAGAAATCCTTCTTTACTAATGTAAGCTTCCGCGAGGAACTGAGCGGTGGACAGATAAAAATTATTTTATTAATTGTCCTTTTACAGATAATCGTAAACATGATAAATGCGGCATTTCCTCTTGTGGGAAGAATAGGAACCGATGGCATTAATGATTTGATTGGACGCTACTATGCGGATACGTCATCAGGCAGTCCCCTTCTGAATAACTTAAGCATTGCGCAGATATTTCTGCTGTTTCTGTTTATTGTAGCTATTTATGCGATGGTTGCTGCACCCTATGCAATAAGTGCTTTTTATTATGTCAGGGCTGTAACCCAGGAGGTGGCAGCAATTGCCAGAGAGCAGGAGGCTGAGAGACAGGAATACGACAGGCGGAGAAATCTCATGCTTTCAGATATCGCCCATGACTTAAGGACACCGATTACCACTATATCGGGCTATGCCCAGGCTTTGAAGGACAACGTGGTGCAGGAGGAGCAAAAACGCCAGGAATATTTGCAGGCGATAGAAAACAAGTCCAGGCGGATGAGTGATTTGATAAATCTCCTCTTTGAGTATGTAAAGATTGACAGCGATGGTTTTTCACTGGACAGGGAAGAGCTTGACCTGTGCGAGCTGCTGAGGGAAAATGCAGCCCTTATCTATCAGGACATGGAAGATGCCGGCATGGATTTTGAAGTGGATGTACCAGAGGAAAAATACATGATAAATGCAGACAGGGTGCAGATGTCCCGAGTCATAACCAACCTCATGGTAAATGCCATAAGGCACAATCAGCCGGGCACTAAAATCCTTCTCAGCCTGACTGAGCGCATGGGGCTTGTGACTGTCCGCGTGGCAGATACAGGAAGCCCCATACCGGAGGACATCAGAGAGACCCTGTTTGAGCCCTTCTCAAAGGGGGATAAGTCCAGAAGTGATGGAAAGGGCAGTGGACTTGGACTTTCCATTGCCAAAAAGGCCATAGACATGCATGGTTATAATCTGTCTCTGGAGGACGGACCGGCTGGTTATACCAAATCATTTACCATAAAGCTTCATATGTAAATAAATACTTGTGCATAATGCCAAGATAGATTAAAATTTATTTGTTGATACAAGAGAAAAGGGGGGAATAATAATCATGATTTCAATGATGGGATTCGTGGGATTCTGGCTTGTTCTTGCGATAGTTTTTACAGTTGTTGAGCTTGCAACGGTTGGACTTGTGTCTATATGGTTTGCAGCAGGCTCCGTAGCAGCACTTTTTGTGGCGGTTTGTCATGGCAATATAGTCCTGCAGGTCGTGGTATTTATTGCAGTGTCCATTGTGCTTCTTGTGGCGACAAGACCATTGGCAGACAAGTATTTAAATTCCAGGGTTCAAAAGACAAATGTTGACAGAGTTATAGGTGAGAGGACTCTCCTCACAGAGAGAGTTAATAATCTTGATCAGACCGGCAAGGCTGTTGTCCTGGGACAGGAGTGGACAGTCAGAGCCGTTGATGATAATGACATCATCGAGCAGGGAGAACTTGTGGAGGTTGTCGCTGTTTCTGGTGTAAAATTACTTGTAAAAAGGATTAAGGAGGATTAGAAAATGGCAGGAATAATCGCATTAGTAGTTGTGCTTATCATAGCATTAATTATTATTGTAAATTGCGTTAAAATCGTTCCACAGGCAAACGCAATGGTAATTGAGAGATTGGGGGCGTATCTTACAACATGGTCAGTAGGACTTCACTTTAAGGTTCCATTTATCGACCGTGTAGCAAAGAGAGTATTGCTCAAGGAGCAGGTAGTAGACTTCCCACCACAGCCGGTTATCACCAAGGATAACGTAACAATGCAGATTGACACAGTAGTATACTTCCAGATTACAGATCCAAAGCTGTACTCATACGGAGTAGAAAATCCAATCATGGCAATCGAAAACCTTACAGCTACAACCCTGAGAAATATCATCGGTGATCTGGAGCTGGATGAGACACTCACATCCCGTGAGACAATCAATACCAAGATGAGAGCTACACTTGATGTGGCAACAGACCCATGGGGAATCAAGGTAAACCGTGTAGAGTTAAAGAACATTATCCCACCAAAGGCTATTCAGGATGCCATGGAGAAGCAGATGAAGGCAGAGCGTGAAAGACGAGAGGCTATTCTTCGTGCAGAAGGTGAGAAGAAATCTACAATTCTTGTAGCAGAAGGTAACAAGGAGTCAGTCATCCTTGACGCAGAGGCTGAGAAGCAGGCTGCAATCCTTCGTGCAGAGGCTAAGAAAGAGGCTACGGTCCGTGAAGCAGAAGGTCAGGCAGAGGCTATCCTTAAGATTCAGCAGGCTAATGCAGATGGTCTTAGGATGTTAAAGGACGCTGCACCGGACAATGCAGTGCTTCAGCTCAAGAGTCTTGAGGCATTCTCAAAGGCAGCAGACGGCAAGGCTACAAAGATTATTATTCCTTCTGAGATACAGGGAATTGCAGGTCTTACAAAGTCAATTGCAGAGATTGCATCAGATAAACAGGCACAATAATAAGCAAAATCAGGATTCCGCAAATCATAAAAGGTTTGCGGAATTTTTTTCCCTTTATATTAGACTATCAAAATGCTATAATAAGTATTAAGCATCAAAATTTAATATAGGCATTTTGAAAGCTTCGAGGAGAAAAATATGAGGAAAAAAATGAAATTCAGAGGAAGGTTCCATGGATATATGTGCTTTCCGCTATATTTTACAATAGTGTTGGTGGGGCTTGATGCAGCCGCTTTTAAGTATGATACCCGCTTCGGCATTGTTGGTGCGGGCTGTACTGCCATGTATTTGATTATTGCATCGATTTTGTTTAGCAGGAGCAGGACAGTAGTTGCAAATGAAGTTGTAAATATAGCAACCCAGTATGCATCGGTTCAGAAAAAGCTCTTAAATGAGTTTGAAATTCCCTATGCCCTGCTGGATTATTCTGGCAAGATATTGTGGGTAAATGACCAGTTCTGCGTTAAGATGGGGATTGATAAGAAGTACAAGAAATCAATCACAACCCTCTTTCCGGCAATAACCAGAGAATTTTTGCAGAAGGACGATATGCCGGGCAATGTCTATGTTGATATTGACGACAAAAATTTCAGAATTGCTCTAAAGAGAATCGGTTTTAACACCATGGCTGAGGACAGCGATGTTTTGGATTTTGAGGAAATGGAAGAATTTCTCACAGCCCTGTACCTGTTTGACGAGACAGAGCTTACTGCCTGCAAGAGGGAAATCGAAGAAGAAAAGCAGGTAGCTGCCCTTGTATACATTGATAATTACGAGGAAGCCCTTGACAGCATAGAGGATGTCAAGAGGTCATTACTTGTAGCTCTTATCGACAGGCGCGTAAACCAGTACTTTTACAAGATGGATGGACTAGTCCGTAAAATCGAGAAAGACAAATACTTTGTTGTATTCAAGTACAAATACCTTGAGGAAATGAAGGACGACAAGTTCAGATTCCTTGAGGAAACCAAGGCTATCAAGGTTGGCAACGAGATGGCGGTCACCTTAAGCGTGGGAATCGGAATAAAGAGTGATAACTACATTGAGAATTATGAGTGCGCCAGAGCAGCAATTGACCTGGCTCTGGGGCGAGGCGGCGACCAGGTAGTAATCAAGGAAGGTGATGAGATTACTTACTTTGGCGGCAAGTCAAAGCAGGTAGAGTCAAAGAACAGGGTTAAAGCCCGTGTCAAGGCACAGGCATTGCAGGACATCATAGAGGGCTGTGAGAATGTGCTTATCATGGGGCACTGCATATCAGATATTGACTCGCTTGGAGCAGGAATTGGTATATACTGTGCTGCAAAGAATCTTGGCAAGAAAGCCCAGCTCGTCATAAATGACCCGACCAGCTCAATCCGCCCGCTTATGGATACCTTCACTGTAGAAAGAGGCTATCCTGAGGATATGTTTATAAACAGTGAAATTGCGCTTGAAATGGTCAACAAAAACACACTTGTAATGGTTGTTGATACAAACAGGCCAAGCTACACAGAGTGCCCTGAGCTCTTAAAGAGAAGTGGTAAAATCGTAGTATTTGACCACCACAGACAGAACTCAGAGGTGGTGGAGAACCCGATACTTTCATACATTGAGCCATATGCTTCAAGTGCCTGTGAAATGGTTGCGGAGGTGCTTCAGTACTTCAATGGAGGAATCAAAATCAATGCCACAGAAGCTGACTGTATATATGCAGGAATATTAATCGACACCAACAACTTTATGACCAAGACTGGTGTCAGAACCTTTGAAGCCGCTGCCTTTTTGAAGAGGTCAGGTGCAGAGGTTACAAGAGTCAGAAAAATGCTCAGAAACGACATGGCATGCTACAAGGCAAGAGCTGAGGCAGTACGCCATGCAGAGGTATACAGAGGAGCCTTTGCCATATCTGTATGTCCGAGTGAGAATATCCAGAGCCCGACAATTGTTGGTGCCCAGGCTGCAAATGAGCTTTTGAATATAATAGGAATCAAGGCATCTTTTGTTCTCACAGAGTATAATGGCAAGATATATGTAAGCTCGCGCTCAATTGATGAGATAAACGTACAGCTTATTATGGAAAAACTGGGTGGCGGCGGTCATCTGAATGTAGCAGGAGCACAGCTTACTGACTGCACAATCGTAGAGGCTAAGAAGATGATACAAAACACCATCGACGAAATGCTAAAAGAAGGAGACATAGAATCATGAAGATAATTTTGCTCGAAGATGTAAAGACATTAGGAAAAAAAGGAGAAATCGTAGAGGTAAGTGACGGATATGCAAGAAATGCCATCCTGCCAAAGAAGCTTGGAGTAGAGGCAACACCAAAGAACCTCAACGATTTAAAGCTCCAGAACCAGCATGCAGACAAGCTGGCACAGGAAAATTATGACAATGCCCTTGCTCTTAAGAAAACGGTTGAAGAGGCAAAGGTAGAGGTAAAGCTTAAGTCAGGAAAAGATGGCAGAACCTTTGGCTCTATTTCCACAAAGGAAATATCAATTGCAGCCAAAGAGCAGACCGGACTTGATTTGGACAAGAAAAAGATGCAGCTTACAGAGTCAATCAAAGCACTTGGTACATACGAGGTACCTGTTAAGCTTCATCCAAAGGTAACTGCAACACTTAGAGTACATGTAGTGGAAGGATAGGAGGAGCTCCTTGGACGAGACCATAATTAAGCGAATCATGCCAAACAGCTTAGAGGCTGAGCAGTCAGTAATCGGTTCGATGATAATGGACAAGGATGCCATAATATCTGCCAGTGAAATCCTTATAAAAGAGGATTTTTACCATCAGCAGTATGCCATTATTTTTGAAACCATGACAGAACTGTTTCAGGCAGGACAGCCGGTAGACTTAGTCACACTCCAGGATAAGCTCAAGGAAAAGGACGTCCCAAAGGAAATCCAGAGCGTAGAGTTTATCAGGGATTTGGTAACTTCAGTTCCGACCTCTGCCAATGTGAAGTATTACGCTAATATCGTGAAAGAAAATGCGATGAAGCGTAAGCTGATTCGTGTTACAGAAGACATTGAAAATGAATGTTATGCTGGCAAAGAAGGCATAGACAGCATATTTGACAAGACAGAGCATGACGTGTTTGCCCTGCTGTCCAGCAGACAGACAGGAGACTATGTGCCAATCAGGCAGGTGGTAATGAATGCTCTGGAGAAAATTGAGAAGGCTTCCCAGCAGGAGGGTACTGTAACTGGTATTCCTACAGGCTTCATTGATTTGGACTACAGGACAGCAGGACTGCAGCCATCGGATTTGATACTTATAGCAGCCCGACCATCAATGGGAAAAACAGCCTTCGTACTAAATATAGCCCAGTACACAGCCTTCCACCAGAATCTGGCTGTAGCCATATTTTCACTGGAAATGTCAAAAGAGCAGCTGGTAAACCGTATGTTTTCTCTTGAATCAAGAGTGGATGCCCAGGCTCTTAGGACAGGAAATCTCTCAGATGCAGACTGGGAGAAGCTGGTAGAGGGTGCGGGAATAATCGGAGATTCCAGACTGATTATCGACGATACACCAGGTATCAGTATTTCGGAAATGAGAAGTAAGTGCAGAAAGTACAAGCTGGAGCAGGGACTTGATTTGATTATCATTGACTACTTACAGCTGATGTCAGGCTCTGGCAGGGGAAGCGAATCCCGCCAGCAGGAAATCTCAGATATTTCCAGATCCTTAAAGGCACTTGCCAGAGAGCTGTCTGTGCCGGTAATAGCCCTGTCGCAGCTTTCGCGAGCTGTGGAGCAGAGACCAGACCACAGACCTATGCTTTCTGACCTTCGAGAGTCAGGAGCTATCGAGCAGGATGCCGACGTTGTAATGTTCATTTACAGAGATGATTATTACAACAAGGACACAGATTTAAAGGGTATATCAGAAATTATTATAGCTAAACAGAGAAATGGTCCAATCGGAACAGTTAATCTGGCATGGCTGCCAGAGTATACCAAGTTTGCCAATTTGGAGCGGAAGGATTTTAACCAGACCTCAGAATAAACCAGAGGTCTGGTTTACTTTTTGCATTTTTTGTCATAATTATACGATTAAAAAATGTTGAATCATAGGACAAGTAGTATCTATAATAAACATATGAAGTCAAATGTAATAAAGGAGGCCAAAAGCTTGGAAAAAGTACGTTACATGATTGGAGATGCAGCGGCAGCAGTAAATGTTGAAGCTCATGTACTACGTTACTGGGAGGAAGAATTGGACCTGTCTGTACCAAGAAATGAGATGGGGCACCGATATTACACAAAGGAAAATATTCATGAATTCATGAGAATAAAGGAACTTAAGGAGCAGGGATACCAGCTTAGGACAATCAAGAAGATACTACATAATGAGACCATAAGTGACGAGGCTGAGACAGGACAGCCAAGGCTTGTCCACAGACGCGAGGTGGACATGCTCTCATCTGAGGACAAGATGCAGCAGTTCAGGGAAGTCATGAATGACATAGTAGGTAAGGCTATTTCACTAAATAATGAGGAGCTGTCCTTACAGATAGGCACAGAGGTAGAGGAACGTGTCCTGAAAGAGATGAACTATCTCATGAGGGAGCAGGAAAATGCCCAGGAGGAGCGGTACAAGAAGCTTGATGCCGCCATAAGGGGCAATATCAAAAAGAAGAAAGCATCGTTTTTCCTAAAGCGTGAGAAACAGAATAATGTGGCAACAAAGCCTGCCAACGCATAAAAAAAGACCACCGCAAAAAACGGTGGTCTTTTGTAAGCTTTATAGCTATTACTGGCTGATTGCTCCAGTTGGGCAAACACCAGCGCATGTACCACAATCGAGGCAAGCATCTGCATCGATAACGTACTGTGTATCACCAGCAGAGATAGCTCCAACTGGGCACTCACCAGCACATGTTCCACAGCTAACGCATGAATCTGAAATAACGTATGCCATAATGAAATCCTCCTTATATAATAATGATCATTATTCGCCGAAATTGGCTTAGTATTATTCTAGTACAAAAGAAATATGCTTTCAAGAGAAAATGCGCATGTTCTTAATTTGGCACAATACTTCATACCAGTTAAAATCTTGAAAGTGAGCCCAGTGTATTATATAATATACAGGATAAAACAAAATTAGAAGAAACCAGATGAAAGACTAAATGAATACAAAAATAATAAAGATTGATTCACAGAAAATAGACCATGAAAAAATGCAGGAAGCAGGCAGGCTTATAGCAGCAGGCGAGCTTGTAGCTTTTCCGACAGAGACAGTGTACGGATTGGGAGGAGATGCCCTTGATCCAGAAGCATCAAAGAAAATATATGCCGCAAAGGGACGTCCATCTGATAATCCCTTAATTGTACACATAGCAGATTTTGAGGATATGTACAGGGTGGGCATAAATATCCCAGACCAGGCAAAGAAGCTGTCAGATGCCTTCTGGCCGGGCCCCCTTACCATGATAGTGGAGAAAAGCGAGGCTGTGCCGGATGCCACAACAGGCGGCATGGACACAGTAGCTGTGCGTATGCCAAATCATCCGATAGCCCTTGAACTCATCAGGAAAAGCGGATGCCTGATTGCAGCACCAAGCGCAAACACCTCAGGCAGGCCAAGTCCTACGGAGGCAGCCCATGTGGCAGAGGATCTGGATGGCAAAATCGCCATGATTATTGACGGGGGTGCAGTGGGAATCGGCATTGAATCCACAATAATTGATTTGACAGAGGACACACCTATGGTCTTAAGACCGGGATATATCACACCTCAGATGCTGTCAGAGGTACTGGGCCAGGAAGTGGTTATTGACCCGGGCATAATAGCAGCAGATGATACCAGAAAGCCAAAGGCACCGGGCATGAAGTACAAGCATTACGCACCAAAGGCAGACATGATAATCGTGGATGGTAAGCAGCAGGCTGTAGTGGATAAAATCAATGCTCTTGTTAAGGAAAAACAGGCAGCAGGAGACAAGGTGGCAGTAATTGCAACAGAGGAGACAAAGGACAGTTATGCCGCAGATGTTATACTCTGTATGGGCAGCAAGTCCGACGAGGATGCCATAGCCAGACATCTCTACAAGATACTCAGGGAGTGCGATGAGCTGGCAGTCAGTGCTATCTATTCAGAAAGCTTTGCCACACCGAGAATCGGACAGGCTATAATGAACAGAATGCTTAAAGCAGCAGGACATCAGGTCGTGCATGCTGTTGATGAAAAATAATAAAACTGTTAAACTGTAGATAATGGAGGTACAAAGATGAACGGCGGTATTGACAGAATAATCTTTGTTGCCAAATCAGGAACCAGCAGAGAGCCGATGGCGGCAGGCATAATGAATGAATTTGTGCTAAAGAAACCGGTAGAGATACTGGCCCGTGGGCTGGTGGTACAATTCCCAGAACCTATGAACCAGAAAGCAGAAGCAGTACTGATAAGCAATGGAATAAACACAGAGGGGTTTACATCTAAGCAGCTTGATATAGAGGAAGTGACAGAGAATACCATTATACTGACAATGGAATCCGGTTACAGGGACAAGGTATTGGAGCTGTATCCAGAGATAAATCCAGAGCATGTGTATGTATTATCAGAATTTGTTGGTGATGAGCTGGAGATCTTAGACCCTTATGGCGGAGCCCTGCAGAATTATGGACTGTGCTATGAAAGTCTTAGAATGACAATAAAGAAACTGGTAAAAATATTAAACGAAGGAGAATAAATAAATGGGCAAGGTAGTAGTGATGGATCATCCTTTGATTCAGCATAAGATAGGTATTATAAGAAGAACTGAGACAGGCTCGAGGGATTTCAGAAATCTGGTAAGTGAGATAGCAATGCTTGAGTGCTATGAGGCAACAAGAGACCTGGAGCTTGCCGATGTGGAAATCGAGACACCGGTATGTAAGACAACAGTAAAAGAGCTTAAGGGAAAGAAGCTTGCGGTAGTTCCAATCTTAAGAGCTGGACTTGGAATGGTAGACGGAATGCTGCAGCTTATTCCAGCCGCAAAGGTAGGACATATCGGATTATACAGGGATCCTGAGACTGCAGAGCCAATCGAGTATTACTGCAAGCTCCCGGCAGACTGCGCAAACAGAGAGGTATTTGTGGTAGACCCAATGCTTGCAACAGGCGGTTCGGCAGCGGCAGCCCTTGACATGCTCAAGGAAAAGGGGGTTAAAAACATCCACTTTATGTGTATAATTGCAGCCCCTGAAGGAGTAAAACATCTCTCAGAGGCACATCCTGATGTAGACATCATAATCGGAGCTTTAGATGACCATTTGAACGAGCACAAGTACATTGTGCCGGGACTTGGAGATGCGGGAGACAGAATCTTCGGTACAAAATAAGGAGAAGTAAGATGGCAGATACAAAGAGACAGGATTATATAAGCTGGGATGAATACTTCATGGGAATAGCCATGCTCTCTGCCATGCGTTCAAAGGACCCGAATACTCAGGTGGGCGCATGCATTGTAAGCCAGGAACACAAGATACTTTCTATGGGATATAATGGATTCCCGACAGGCTGCTCAGATGATGAATTTACCTGGGCAAGAGAGGGCGAGGATAACAAGTATTTTTATTCTACCCATAGCGAGCTTAACGCTATATTAAATTACAGGGGGGGCAGCCTTGAGGGGGCATCTATTTATGTGACATTGTTTCCATGCAATGAATGTGCCAAGGCTATCATCCAGTCTGGCATAAGAGAAGTCGTATATGACAGTGACAAGTATGAAAATACACCGGGAGTAGTTGCGTCAAAGAAAATGTTGAGAAGTGCAGGGGTGATACTGCGCAGATATGAGCATTCAGACAGAAAAGTATGTCTGAAACTATAAATAGGGAAAGCATTGGCTTTCCCTTTAATTTTATTTTTAATTTATAGGAAAACTGACACAAAAATGTTATAATGGAGAC
>ERZ1034946.533-NODE-533-length-18024-cov-6.720073_pt1 | contig 18024 bp, 14 predicted proteins | sample MGYA00520591_ERZ1034946 | MGnify/ENA primary metagenome ERZ1034946 (study PRJEB33766, sample SAMN09781753) | gut metagenome | biome: gut microbiome | host: Homo sapiens | place: Madagascar | study: EMG produced TPA metagenomics assembly of the PRJNA485056 data set...
TTGCGCCCAACAGATTTTGAGTCTGCATCGTCTGCCATTCCGACATGCCGGCGTTCACTCGAACAAATGATATCTTATCATATAAAAAGGGCGAATGCAACAGGAAATTTGTTCTTTTTTCTTGACTAAAGTTATCATATATGATAACATATAAATAGTTTGAGACCCGTGATTTTAAGCAATATGCACAAGAAAAGTCTGATGCTTACAGGCTTGTGATGTGTGAGGAGATAATATGGATACAGTTTATGAAACACCTAAGCAGAGCATTGCGAGACAGCTGAGGGAAGTGCGGAAGGCTGAGGGCATGACCCAGCAGCATCTTGCTGAGCTGGTTGGCACGAAGAAATCAAATATTTCCAGATTTGAGAGTGGCAAATATAATCCCAGCGTGGAGTTTTTGATGAAGCTTGCAGATGGTTTAGGAAAAGAAATACAGATAGTAGTGGGGGATAAGTAGATGACTAAGAAACTTGCCGGATATAAGGATAATGATGTAGAGCTTTGCAGGACAACTAACACAAGGGTCAGTGACAAGACAGCTATGATTCTTATGGAGGAGAGGATTCCTTTTTCAAAGAATTTAAAGACAGTTCCGTTCTTTAAGAGGAAGATGTACAGGGGTGCAGATAAGGTGTGGGTTATCTCTATTAATCCCAGAAGATATGGACAGGCGAGACGGATAATTGATACTTTGGATAGTGTATACAAGGAGAGATTAGTATTAAGTAATTACTAATATTTACATGAAGACTGAGATTGATTTTTCAGCCTTCTTTTTTTTTACACATTTGTATGGTAAAATTCTTTAAAATAGTAATGACAGAGGAAGTAATAAATATCATGTCTGATAAGAAAAAAGAAAAGATTATAAAGTTAGCGGGATTTTTGGCAGTGCCCGTGATTGCATTTTATTTGATGGAGTTTTACGACAGAAACCCTTTTGAGCAAATCAGGCCAATGGCTCATCTTTTAAATATAATGATTTTTGAATTGATAGCAGGGATTGTCTATTTCTTAACAGGAAGAGCAAAGCTTTCGCTAAGAATTGTGCTGGTGCTGTCAATGATTTTTGGACTTGTAAATCATTATGTAATGGCGTTTCGTTCCACACCCTTTGTTCCTTGGGACATTTTTTCTATCAATACAGCGTTTAGTGTTGCAGATAATTACAGCTACGCACCCGGTCTGCGTCTGATTATAGTCACACTTATTTTTGCTGTTTTAATTTTTGCGGTCAGATATATTGATAATAAAATGGAGATAAAATTCAGATTCAGGGCTCTTGCAGCACTTGTCGTCTGTGTTCTGCTCACACTTTTGGGAGGTGCCATACAGAACGAAGATTTTCAGCGGAACAGTAATCTGTATCCTTATTTATTTACACCGACTGTGATGACCAAATATAACGGGCTTGCTGTGACCTTTACCATGGATTTGGCATATGTCATTGTGGATAAACCGAGTGGCTATTCGGCAGATAAGGCAGAGGACATACTTGCACAGTACGAGCAGACACATGAGACAGAGGACAGCAGTAAAAATCAAGACTATCCAAACATTATTGTCATAATGGATGAGGCTTTTTCTGATTTAAAGGTGCTTGGAGATTTTGAGACGAATGAGGACTATATGCCTTTTGTACACAGCCTTATGAACGGAGCAGATAACACAGTGTCAGGTTATCTCAATGTATCTGTCTGTGGCGGAAATACGGCAGATACTGAGTTTGAATTTCTGACAGGAAATACTATGGCTTTTCTGCCATCGGGAAGCATACCTTATCAGCAGTATATAAAGAATGAGACACCTTCACTTGCCGGATATCTGTCCAGTCTTGGATATGTTACCTATGCCCAGCATCCTTATTATGGAAGTGGATGGAACAGGGAAACAGTTTATCCACTTTTAGGCTTCCAGAATATGAACTTTGTTGATGATTATATTCCGAGAACTATCGTGAGGCAGTATGTGAGTGATGAGTCGGATTTTAATATGATTATCAAGACCTTTGAGCAGAAGGAAAAGGATAAGCCTGCATTTATTTTTAATGTCACAATGCAAAATCATGGTGGATACAGCAGTGAATATGATAATTTTACAAATAATATAAGTGCTATGGATGTGGCAAACAGTGGGGTTGACCAGTACCTTTCCCTAATCAGCCTGACAGACCAGAATCTTGAAAAACTAATAGATTATTTTAAAAATCAGGATGAAAAAACAATTGTTGTATTTTTTGGCGACCATCAGCCAAGCGACAATGTGGCTGCTCCGGTTTTAAGCGGACTGGGCAAGGACTACACCAGCCTTACTGAGGAGGAGAGTGAGAGCAGATATATGGTTCCGTATTTCATATGGGCAAACTATGATATAGAGGAGGCTCAAAATGTGGATACCTCTGTTAACTATCTGGCTGCAAATATGCTTAAATATGCTGGAGTTGAAACTTCAGCATACCAGAATTTCCTTCTTGAACTGGAAAATTATTATCCGATTATTTCCGCTGTCAGAACAGAGGAAAATATGGAAACAGATGAGAAGCTTCGCGAGGAACTTATGTATAAATACAAATGCTTAGAGTATTATAATTTGTTTGACTGGGAGGACAAATAAATGAAGTCTGGTAAAAAAGCAATAGCATACGCATTTTTGCTTCCGTTTGTAATATGCATTGGAATCTGTATTGCTGGCGGAGTATATCCTTTTGGTGACAATTGTCTCCTTCACATAGATATGTATCACCAGTATTGTCCTTTTTTTACACAGCTTTTGTTAAAGCTTAGAAACGGCGGAAGCCTGATGTATTCCTGGCAGATAGGACTTGGCTCTGATTTTATATCGGTTTTTGCTTATTATCTTGCAAGCCCCTTTAACTGGCTTGTGATTTTATCACCTAAGAACCACGTGATTGAGTTTATGTCGATTTTAATGCTTGTCAAGATAGCTCTGTGTGGCACTTCCTTTTATATTTACCTCAAATCGCATTTTGGACTTGATGGCGATGATAAAATGCCTCTGATATTTTCCACGGCATATGCCTTAAGCGGTTTTGTGGCTGCCTACAGCTGGAATATCATGTGGATGGACAGTGTGATGCTGGCACCCCTTATAATTCTTGGCCTTGAGAAGCTGGTTAAGGAAGGAAAGGTGGCTCTTTACTATATCACTTTGGCGGTTTCCATATTTTCAAATTATTATATTTCAATAATGATTTGTATTTTTCTGGTTTTCTATTTTGTCCTTTTATTTGTAAAGCAGAAAGAGGGCAGGTGGAGAGCATTTCTGCGTTTTGCCGGATATTCACTGCTGGCTGGCGGCACAGGGGCAGTGCTTATGCTGCCGGAAATGATAATACTGGGCTACAGCGGTTCGGAGGGGATAAAATTCCCTGAAGCTGTAAAATGGTATTTTAATATAATTAAAGAATTGTCGCGGATGTGCACAACTGCCGCAAATTATACAGGAGCAGAGCACTGGCCTAATTTGTATACAGGAGCCTTTGCAATTTTGCTTTTGCTTTTATACGTCATGAACAGGCGCATACGCCTTAGGGAAAAACTGCCATATCTGGCAATGACTGTATTTATGCTGGTAAGCTTTGCAAACAATTATCTGGATTTTATCTGGCATGGACTGCATTTTCCTAATTCACTGCCGGGCAGACAGGCATTTTTATTCAGCTTTCTGGTTCTGGTTTTAGGTTACAGGTGCCTTATAGAGCGTGAGGGAAACAGTCTGCTGCATATCAGCCTTGCCACAGGGGGCATTGCTGTATTTTTAATAGCCGGGGCTGTGATAACTGACAGTGAGATTACAGACTTTTATTCTTTTCTCATAACAGGACTTTTTGTGCTTGCCTACAGCCTGCTTTTGGTACTGCTTCAGATAACCAGAGATGGAAATAAAAAGTACCTGCTTTCATTTATATGGTTCATGGCGATTGCAGAGCTTACAATCAATATGGCATGTAATGGTTTATACACCACAAGCAGGGTTCAGTACACTAAGTATGAGAGTGATTATGAGAAAATTCTTGAGCTGGCAGAGGAGGATGCATCTGGTGATTTTTACCGCACGGAGGACACTGAGCGTCTGACTAAAAATGACGACAGCAGGTATGGCTACGCTTCAGCAACCCAGTTTTCATCGCTCATGAATATAAATGTCAGCCATTTTTACCAGAGCCTCTACATGGAGGGTGGCAAAAATTTCTATTGTTATAATGGGGCAACACCTATAAGCTCAGCAATGCTTTCTGTAAAATATTTTGTCTCTGACAGTGCCCTTGAGGAAAATTCACTTAGGAGCCTGGTTGGAAGCTATGGTAATCTGTACCTGTATAAAAACAAATACTGCCTGCCAATAGGTTTTACCATGGATGAGTCTGCAATCGAGAACCTGTCGCTGGATTCCGGGGCAAAAATCTACAGCATAAATAATCTTGGTAGAAGCCTTGGGGCAGAAGAAGACACTCTGACACCGGAGCTATGCAGTGTTGATGTAGAGGCAGGGGAGACTAAAATCACATTCTCAGAAGCGGGATATTACTATGCATCCAGCATAAGCTGCGAGTCAGACACCCTTACGATGTCAGATGATAAGGGCAGAAAGATGGGATATTCAAAGACCAGCCACACATATTTGTTCGACCTGGGAGAATATCAGGCAGGGGACACGGTTACAATATCAAACAATAATGCAGAAGAGATAGGCTTTAGTGTCTACAAGCTTAACTACGACGCTGTCCAGGCAGCCTATGAGACACTGAGTGAGAATAAGTTTGAGCTTGACAGCTATAATGATACCTCTGTAAATGGACATATTGATATGCAGGAAGATGGAAGATTGATTTTTTCTATTCCAAGTGAGCGTGGCTGGAGCCTGTATGTGGATGGGGAAAAGACTGACATAGAAGATTTTGAGGATACCTTTATAAGCGTGCATCTGGATAAGGGAGGGCATGAAATCAGCCTGAAATACGAAACACCGGGTTTGAAGCCTGGGGCAATGGTAAGTGGTGCCTGTGTGATTTTGTTTATTATTTCTGCCGCACTTAAAAAATATATAGCAGGAAAACATAAATTGAAAACAATAGAGGATGAAAAAGTAGAGGATGAAAAAGATTAGGGGAATAATGAGATAAATGGATAAAGAATTAAGGAACCTGTTAATAGAATTTTATATTGACCAGTACAGGGAGTACGCAAAAAGGGCAAATACCAGAAATATCAAGACCAGCCACTATATGCACAGGCTTAATGCAAAGGCAAGGTCAATCTCTAAAGCTGTCTACAGGCAGACTGAGCGGGGAGCGTTGAATTATCTGCATCAGGATGTGAAGAGACTGGCTGTTTTGGCCTATTATGTGGGTACAAAACAGGCGAAGGCCGTGCTGAACAGAGAGATAATTCCCCATCTGGTGAGGGCGGATTTTATGCTTATGGATGAGGATGCCTGTAAGGTCATAGATAAGACCTATTTGAAGGAGCTTGCCAGGGAAAATGCAGGGGCAATCTGTAATAAAAATTTCAGGGAACTCTATGAGAACAGACGAAGATATAATCTGACCAGACAGATTGTGGATTTGGTGCCGGCAAGACCAGAGCAGGAATTTCCAGAGGCTCTTGCAATGGACAGGCATTTTGTTCTTCATATTGGACCTACAAATAGCGGAAAAACCTATAATTCTCTGGAAAAATTAAAGCAGGCAGAGCAGGGCGTATATTTGGGACCGCTTCGACTGCTGGCACTTGAAGTGTATGAGAAAATGACGGATGATAATGTGCCCTGTACTATGCTGACAGGGCAGGAGTGCATAGAGACTTCAGGCAGCAGGGTGACTGCATCTACAATAGAGATGCTAGATATAGACAAGGAGTATGATGTTGCCGTAATAGACGAGGCGCAGATGGTCTCGGATGATGACAGGGGACATTCCTGGACCAGGGCGATTCTGGGTATAAAGGCAAAGGAAATCCATGTCTGCATGAGTCCGGTTGCGGAGCCGGTTATCACTCATCTGATTAAGCTGTGCAATGATACTTATGAGGTGAATAAGTACGAGAGGAAGACAGAGCTTATATTAGAAGACAGTCCCTTTGATTTTCCAAAAGATGTGAAGGAAGGGGATGCATTTATTGTCTTTTCCAAAAAGTCTGTTTTAAATATAGCTGGCAGACTGGAGGAACAGGGGATTAATTCGAGTGTTATCTATGGAAGCCTGCCACCGGAAATCAGACGAAGACAGATGAATATGTTTAATTCTGGTGAGACAAAGGTGGTTGTGTCAACGGACGCAATTGGCATGGGACTTAATCTGCCGGTTAAAAGGATTGTATTTCTTGAAATGGAGAAATTTGACGGTGTCTCAAGGCGCCCACTTGAACTTAGCGAAATCAAGCAGATTGCAGGACGTGCTGGCAGATTTGGAATTCATGAAGCCGGATATGTCACAGCCATGGGAGAAAAACAGCTTAAGTATCTTAAGAATATGTTTGGAAAGACAGAGGAGAAGATAAGTGTTGTAAATCTGGGCTTCCCGCAGGTGCTCTTAAACATGGACGCACCACTGGATGTGATAATCAGGCTGTGGCATGATGTAGTTCCATCCTCACCCTTTAGAAAAATTAATATTGATGAAATGATGTTTTTATATAAAGAAGCTTACAAAAACAGGGTATTTATTGCAGATTTCGATGATAAATATATGCTGTACAAGATGATTACCTGTCCTGTGGATATAAAGGACAGGGAGCTGGTCAGTCAGTGGAGGAGATACTGTATGTCCTATACTGCTGATATTTCATTGGAGCATCCGGATAAGCGGTCAGGATATCAGGAACTAATGAAGCAGGAATCCTACTATAAAAAGCTGGATTTGTATTATCAGATGTCAGTGAGACTTGGAAAACTCATAGATTCTGACTGGTTGGAAAATGAGAGAGATGCGACACAGGTAAAAATAATGCAGTTATTATCGAAGGATAAGAATGAATACATTCTAAGATGTAAATATTGCGGTCGTATACTGCCTGTTGGCACTTCCAGAAACCTTTGCAGAAACTGCGAAGGCTACAGGACAGCAAGTAAATGGTAAAGTGTCCGATTTAATACCTATATTTTATGGGATAATCCTTTCAACAAAAAAGATGAAGACCTTTAAAGGAGGTATTTGTATGAAAGGATATACAACAGATTGCGGATATATGGGATATCTGGATGGCAGCTACCAGTTATTTGCTGATGAGACAGATTACAAAGAAGCATATTATGAGGAAAATGTCGATTAATAGGGATAAAGTTGGATTGAATTTAGACATGCCTTGTGTCATAATATAACTTGGCTTAATAGGTTAGTAGAAGGGAGAGATCTTTATGGCAAAAAACGAAATTCAGGTTGCCGGCCCGGAGGCTGAACTAAAAATTCGCCCATACGAGCATCATGCAAAGTATTATGAGACAGACCAGATGGGGATAATCCACCATTCCAATTATGTCAAGTGGATGGAGGAAGCCAGACTGGATTTAATGAATCAGATTGGACTTAACTACAAGCAGATGGAGGAGATGGAGATTATCAGTCCGGTTCTCTCTATTTCCGTGGATTATCATAGTATGGTCAGATTTGATGATACTGTTGTGATCCAGACAAAGCTTGTGAAATACAATGGCGTAAAAATGGAAGTTGAATATGTCATGACGGATAAGGAGACTGGAGAGCTGAGAACTACAGCGAGAAGCAGCCACTGCTTTTTGAATCGTGCTGGAAAACCAATATCTCTTAAGCGTTCTTACCCGGAGATAGATACCAAATTTTTTGAATTTAAGGATAGTGAAGAATAATGATTAAGGAAAGATTAGAGAAATTAAGAGCCGAGATGGCTAAGAGAAATATAGATATATATATTGTGCCAACAGCAGATTTTCATGAATCTGAGTATGTTGGAGAGCATTTTAAAGCCCGTAAGTTTATAACAGGCTTTACAGGCTCTGCAGGAACAGCTGTTATTACCATGACAGAGGCTGGACTCTGGACAGATGGCAGATATTTTGTACAGGCAGCAAAGCAGCTTGAAGGCACTACAATTGAGCTTCGCAAGATGGGTGAAGAGGGAGTACCTACTGTAGATGAGTACATAGAGAATACTCTCAAGGATGGACAGTGCATCGGTTTTGATGGCAGGGTTGTAAATGGAGCATGGGGCAAGAAAATTGAGGATATTGCTTCAAAGAAAAATGGCAGTCTCTATGTAAATGAGGATTTGATTGACTTAATCTGGGAGAACAGACCAGAATTATCAAAGGCTCCGATTATGATATTTGACAATAAATACACTGGAAAAGACATAAAGGACAAACTTAGTGATGTAAGGGCAAAGATGGAGGAGAATGGAGCTACAGTTCATCTTATGTCATCTTTATATGACATTGCATGGCTTCTTAATGTGAGAGGCGGAGATATAAGCTATGTGCCTGTAGTGCTCTCATACCTTGCACTTACAAAGGATTGCTGTACATGGTTTTTGAATGAGGAGATAGTGACACCTGAACTTAGAGCTTATCTTGATGCGAATGGTGTAAAGACTGCTCCATATGACAGCTTCTACGATTATGTGAAGACAATAGATAATAGTGAAACTGTAATGATGAACACAAAAGTTGTGAATTACAGGATATGCTGCAATCTCCCAAAGGACATAAAACTGGTAGATTGTCCAGATCCAACCACACTTATGAAGGCTGTAAAGAATGAGACGGAGCTGGAAAATATCAGAAAGGCTCACCTTAAGGATGCAGTTGCCATGTGTAAATTCATGTACTGGCTCAAAACCAATGTGGGAAAAATCCACATGACAGAGCTTTCAGTATCAAAGCATCTTGCTGAACTCAGGGCAGAGCAGGAGGGATTTTTAGATTTAAGCTTTGAGACAATATGTGGTTTTGCAGACCATGGCGCTATAGTACATTATGCTGCAACACCTGAGACAGACAAGGAAATCCTGCCAGAGAGTTTTTTGCTTGTAGATTCAGGCGGGCATTATCTTGAGGGTACAACAGACATTACAAGAACCTTTGCACTTGGAGAGGTTACAGACGAGATGAGAGAAATGTTTACACGAGTACTCCGCTCAAATGTAAGTCTTGCCAGTGCCAGATTCAGACAGGGCTGCTGTGGATTAAATTTTGATATTTTAGCAAGAGCCCCATTCTGGGATATTGATATGGACTACAATCATGGAACAGGACACGGAGTTGGTTATGTCTTAAATGTACATGAAGGACCAAACAGCTTCCATTGGAAAGCATATCCGGGACGAAGCGCAGACAGTGAAATCCTTCCGGGAATGATTACAACAGATGAGCCGGGTGTGTATCTTGAGGGCAAGTTTGGTATTCGTACAGAGAATGAGCTGGTTGCCTGTCTTGGAAATAAGAACGAGTATGGTCAGTTTATGTATTTTGAAAACCTCACATATGTTCCTGTAGATTTGGATGCAGTAGACCCAGCTATGATGACAGAGGCAGAGAAAAAGTATCTCAATGATTATCATACAGAGGTATACAAGAAGGTATCACCATATTTGACAGCCGAGGAAGCTGAATTCCTCAAAAAATATACGAGAGCTATATAATAGCCGGTTAGGGAAAGTATTTTATGAGCAAAAAGTTAGTTCTGATAGATGGACACAGTATATTAAACAGAGCATTTTTTGGATTGCCGGATTTAACCAATTCAGAGGGAATCCATACTAACGCAGTGTATGGATTCCTAAATATAATGTTCAAGATTCTTGAAGAAGAAAAGCCTGATTATCTGACGGTGGCATTTGATGTGCATGCACCTACTTTCAGACACAAGATGTTTGAAGGCTACAAGGGCACCAGAAAGCCTATGGCAGATGAACTCAGGCAGCAGGTTCCGTTGATTAAGGAGCTGCTCACCAAGATGGGTGTAAAAATCGTTGAGATGGAAGGCTATGAGGCAGATGATATACTGGGAACCTTATCTGTCAGAGCTGAAAAGGAAGGCATGGATGTGGCAGTTATCTCAGGGGATAGAGACCTGCTCCAGCTTGCTACAGACCATGTGATGATACGAATTCCCAAGACAAAAAAGACAGGCACAGAGATAGAAAATTACAATACAAAGGATGTAATTGAAAAGTATCAGGTGACACCAAAGGAATTTATAGATGTAAAGGCATTGCAGGGAGATACAGCAGACAATATCCCCGGTGTGCCCGGAATTGGAGAAAAGACAGCTGGTGCACTTATAAGCAAGTATCATTCCATAGAGGCTGTCCATGATAATGCGGAGGTAATCAAGCCACCAAGAGCCGGTAAAAATATTGTGGAATACTGGGATCAGGCTGTGATGAGCAAGGTGCTTGCAACAATAAAGCTGGATGTGCCGGTAGACTATGATTTTGATGATGCAAAGCTTGAATCAGTAGCCAGCCTCTATACAGAAGATGCTTTTGTCATGTGTAAACGCCTTGAGTTTAAGAACCTGCTTGGCAGATTTAATGTGTCTGCACCTAAAATCAATGTAGAGGAGCATTTTACTCTTGTGACAAGCCTTGAGATGGCTGACAAGGTATTGGCAAAAGCGAAGGGTAGGGATGTAGCATATTCCTTTGTCAAGGGAGCAGAAAGTACTGTCTGTAAAGGTGATTCTGATGGTCAATTGTCATTATTTTCACAAACTGTCACAAATGATTATGCAGGACTTGCCATAGCTTATTCAGATGAGGACGTATACCTGATACTCACAGATGATAAGATAACAAGTCAGTATATTAATGACAAAGTAAGCAGCCTTGATGCCAAGTCCTGGATTGCACCGGATCTTAAGGCAAATCTTCATGTATACAATCCTGAGATTGATATTGAGGATAGAAAAAAATATTTTGACATGATGATTGCAGCATACCTTTTAAATCCATTGATTGGAGAATACCCATATGATGGTGTGGCAAAGGATTATCTTGGTCTTATGGTGCCTTCTCAGAAGGAAATTCTGGGTAAGAAAACTCTGTCAGAGGCTTTAACTGATGAATTGGATAAGGCTATGAAGGTTTTGTGTTATGAGGTTTATATTGCATGGAAATCTATGCCGGTGCTGAGCGGGGAGCTTAAGACAAAGGGTATGCTGTCATTGTATCGTGAGATTGAAATGCCGGTTGCATTTGTCCTTTATGATATGGAAAAGGAAGGCATTGCAATAGATAGGGAAGCCTTGAAAAAATATGGTGAGGACTTATCCGTATCAATAGCAGAGCTTGAAAAGAGGATATATGAAGCAGCAGGAGAAGAGTTTAATATCAACTCACCAAAGCAACTTGGGGTTATTCTTTTTGAAAAGCTTCAGATGCCAAATAGCAAGAAGACAAAGACAGGATATTCCACATCAGCAGAGGTTTTGGAGAAGCTTGCTGTTGATTATCCGATAGTATCAGATATACTGGAATACAGACAGCTTACAAAGCTTAAATCAACATACGCGGATGGACTTGCAAACTATATAGATGAAACTGGAAGGATTCATACTACATTTAATCAGACAATAACTGCAACTGGCAGATTAAGCAGTACAGAGCCTAATTTGCAGAATATTCCCATCAGAATTGAACTGGGCAAGATGATTAGAAAGGTCTTTCATCCTGCAAAGGGCAATCTGTTTGTGGACTCTGACTATTCACAGATTGAGCTTAGAGTACTTGCCCATGTTGCAGATGACGAAAAACTTATAGAAGCTTTTCAGAATGGACAGGATATACACAGAACCACAGCTTCGCATGTGTTTGGAGTTCCATTTGATGAGGTCACAGATTTACAGAGACGTAATGCAAAAGCAGTTAATTTTGGAATTGTATATGGTATTAGTGCATTTGGACTTTCACAGGATTTGAATATAAGCAGAAAAGAAGCACAGGAATTTATAGATAAATATTTTGAAACCTATCCAAAGATAAAGGCTTTCCTTGACAGTACGGTTGAGCAGGCAAAGAAAGATGGATATATCAAGACCATGTTTAACAGAATCCGTCCAATTCCTGAATTGTCCTCAAGCAATTTTATGCAGAGACAGTTTGGGGAGAGAGTTGCAATGAATTCCCCAATACAGGGTACAGCAGCAGACATCATAAAGATTGCCATGATAAGAGTGCATGACAGATTGATAAGAGACAAGCTTAAATCAAAACTGATATTACAGGTGCATGATGAACTGTTAATTGAGACCTTAGAGGAGGAAAAGGAACAGGTTATAGCACTTCTTGAAGAGGAAATGAAAAATGCTGTCAAGCTTAAGGTGTCTATGGAAGTAGGAACAGAGACGGGCTATGACTGGTATGATGCACATTAATAGAATGATGTATACAAATAAAAAGGTATAGATTATTATGAGATTTATAGGTATTACAGGTGGCGTAGGTGCGGGTAAGTCAGAGATATTATCCTACCTGGGCAAAAAAAATGGTGTCAGGGTTATGCTGGCAGATGAGATAGCTCATGAATTGATGGAAGCAGGGACAGACTGCTATAAGAGTCTCAGACAGACCTTTAATGATGAGGATATCTGGAATAGTGATGGCAGTTTTAACAGGGAAAAACTTGCAAAAGTAATATTTTCAGATAAGATAAAAAGAGATATTATGAATAGCATAGTGCACCCTGCTGTCAAGGAGTATGTTATCAGACAGCAGGAATATGAGAAGGAGCGGGGAGAACTTTCTCTATTAGTTCTTGAAGCCGCTTTGCTAATCGAGGAACATTATGATAAAATCTGTGATGAACTCTGGTATATATATACGAGTGAAGAAAATCGCAGAGATAGGTTGAAGGCTTCCAGAGGATACTCAGATGAGAAGATTGACAATATTTTTAAGAGTCAGTTAAGTGAAGAAGAGTATAGAAAATATTGTGCTGTGGTAATCGATAATAATGGCAGTGTTGAAGCTGCTTTTGAGCAGATTGACAAGGCACTTGTGAATGAGGAGTAAACAATTCATGGATAATGTATTTGGCTTGGACATAGGAACCAGAAATGTAATAGGAACAGTTGGATATAAGAATGAGGATGACGAGTTTATCGTTGTAGCACAGTACATCAAGGAACATGAGACAAGAGCCATGCTGGATGGTCAGATTCATGACATAGGCAGGGTGGCAAGAACCCTCAATGTTGTAAAGACTGAGCTTGAGCAGCAGATAGGACAGCCCCTGACAGAAGTATGTATAGCAGCGGCTGGTCGTGTGCTTAAGACTATTACAACACATGTAGAGTACGATTATGCTGAGGAATCAGTGGTAACGGGAGAGGATATACATACACTTGAGCTTCTTGGCATCGAAAAAGCACAGGAGGCACTCAAGGAGAATAACGATACAAAGTACAAATTCTACTGTGTTGGATATTCTGTTGTCAAATATTACTTAAATGAAGAACTTTTTATAAGCATCGAAGGACATAAGGCTAACAAGATAGGCTGTGATATAATCGTTACTTTCCTTCCTGAGGATGTTGTCGATGGACTTTATGCTGCTGTGGGACAGATTGGCCTTACTGTAGCAAACATGACTTTGGAGCCTATTGCAGCTATCAATGTTGCTATTCCTGAAAACTACAGAATGCTTAATATTGCACTTGTGGATGTAGGTGCAGGTACAAGTGATATTTCAATTACAAGAGATGGAAGTATAGTGGCATATGGCATGATTCCATATGCAGGAGATGAGCTTACAGAGGTAATTGTACAGCATTATCTGGTTGATTTTAAGACAGCGGAGAGTATCAAACTTTCATCAACGATAGACGATGAAGTTACATATAAGGATATTATGAGCATAGAGCACACCATACCATCATCAGATGTATGGGAGGTGGTTGCTCCTGTGGTAGAGAAGATAACAACTGAGGTTGCTTCCAAGATAAAAGAATTAAATGGTGGTGAGACAGTCAGTGCATGCTTTGTAGTTGGTGGAGGTGGAAAAGTCCACGGCTTTACAGAGGGGCTGGCAAAGAGACTTGATATTCCAGAGGAGCGGGTAGCGCTCAGAGGAGAGGAAGTGCTTGGAGAGGTAATCTTCCAGCAGGAGGAGATGGCTAAAGACCCACTTCTGGTTACACCAATAGGAATTTGTCTCAACTATTATGAGCAGAAGAATAATTTTATCATGGTCAGATTTAATGGAGAGCGTCTGAAGCTGTATGATAATAACCGCTTGACGATTGTGGATGCAGCTTTGCAGGCAGGATTTCCAAATGACCAGCTTTTCCCTAAGCGTGGAACACCTATTAATTTCACTGTGAATGGTTCTTCAAGAATTGCAAGAGGTGAGGCTGGTGAGGCTGCTATCGTAAAGATGAATGGCAGGCCGGCAAACATCAATACCCCCCTTGAGCCAAACAGCGAGATTACAATAGAACCATCAACATCCGGGGCTCCGGCAGTATATACAGTGGGACAGTTGGAGGAATATAATACATCCAAGCTCACTTTCCAGATTAATGGAAGAACTGTTGTCTGTCCAAAATTTGTACAGGTAAACGGAAGCTTAGAGCCTGAGGATTATGAAATTCAGGAAGGCGATGTCATTGAGACAAGAAACTTTTATACCGTCAGCCAGATTGCAGAGTTCATGGATGTGGTTATAGATGATGACCAGGAGATATTGGTTAATAACAGGGAAGCCACAATGGACACTCTGGTTTATGAAAACTTTTCAATTGAGTGGTCAATAGATGAGTATGGTCTGGCAAGAGATCAGAGAAGTGGTTATGGCGGGGAGACTGTCGGCAGTGAAAACAAAGCATATGAGACTCAGAATGTCGATGATGATTTTGTGGCAGATGTCTCTTCTTCAGAAGAAAGTGAGAATACAGAAGGAGCTCCTGCTACAGATGAAAGTGAGAATATAGAAAGTGCTCATGCTACAGAAAAAAGTGGTAATCAGGAAAATATTTCTGCAAATGGCAATAATGATGAAACAAAAGCTGACGGCAGGGTTATATTTGCAAAGACTCCAGCATTAGAAGCAGAAGAGAGGGCAAGACAGGAGAAGGACTCAAGCACAGCAGTAGAAGAGGCAGCAACAGAAGAAAAGCTGCAAAACGTGGCAGAGGAAGCTCCACAGCAGGAGGCTGGAGCTGAACAGCCAGAAGAGGCTTCACTAGCAGGAACAAGCATATTTGTCCATGTAAATGGCGAAGTCGTAGAGCTTATGGGCAAGGATGAATACATATTTGTGGACATTTTTGACAGAATCACTTTTGACTTACAGGCTGGTAAGGGACGTGCCATTGCCACACTTTTAAATGGCAGGGATGCCCAGTTCTCAGAGCTGTTACATGATGGAGACAAGATAGAATTATACTGGAAAGAGAATTAGTATGTTAGAATTATGCAGTATTGCCAGTGGCAGCAGTGGTAACTGTATTTGCGTAGGAAATGATGATGAGCATGTCCTGATAGATGCAGGAATAAGTGGAAAAAGGATTGAAAATGGTTTGGCTGAGTTTGATTTAAAGGCAGATGACATCAGTGCAATTTTGGTGACCCATGAGCACATAGACCACATAGCTGGTATTGGAGTAATGGCAAGGAGACACAATTTGCCGATTTATGCTACAGCGAAAACAATAGAGGCAATAAAAAATGTAAAATCAGTTGGAAAAATCGATGATGAATTATTTCATCCAATCATTGCCGGTGATGAGTTTGATATAGGTACACTCAGACTAAAGCCGCTGCATATATCTCATGATGCAGCAGACCCTGTGGCATACAGGGTGGACTACAATGGAAAGAGAATGGCTGTTATAACAGATTTGGGAACCTACGATAGTGAGATTGTAGATGAACTGCAAAATCTGGATGTATTGCTTTTAGAGGCAAATCATGATATACATATGTTGCAGACTGGCAGCTATCCATATCCTTTAAAGCAAAGAATTCTTGGCGATAGAGGTCATTTGTCAAATGAAAGAAGTGGACAATTATTATGTGAGCTTCTTCATGATAGCTTTAAAACTGTTATGCTGGGGCATCTCAGTAAGGAAAATAACTATGAGGAATTAGCATATGAGGCAGTAAGACTTGAGGTTACTATGGGAGATAATCCATATAAGGCGGAGGATTTCCCAATGTATGTGGCTAAGAGAGATACTGTATCGCCAGCTATCCGTGTAGAATAGAAAGGAATAGGAGAACATTATGGAAAACACAAGGGACAAAGTCATTATCACTGTTGTAGGAAAGGATACTGTAGGAATCATTGCAAAGGTATGTACATATCTTTCAGAAAACAAAATTAATGTGTTAGATATTTCACAAACTATTGTATCTGGCTTTTTTAACATGATGATGATAGTCGATTTCGCTGCTACAGAGAAAGCTTTCGCTGATATTGCAGATGATTTAGATGCACTTGGCGAAAAGATAGGTGTTTCTATTAAGTGTCAGAGAGAAGAAATCTTTGAGATGATGCATCGTATCTAATCGTTCATAAGCAGCAAAAAGGAGAATAATAATGATAAATATCGGTGAAGTAATTGAAACCAATGAGATGGTTGAAAAAGAGAATTTTGATGTTCGTACCATTACAATTGGTATTAGTTTGTTAGATTGTATAGATTCTAATTTAAAAAAGCTCAACGAGAATATATACAATAAGATTACAACAGTAGCTAAGGATCTGGCAGCCACAGGCGAAGCGATTGAAAAGGAATTTGGTATTCCAATTGTGAATAAGAGAATATCAGTTACCCCGATTGCACTTGTAGGTGGTGCAGCCTGTAAGAGCCCTGAGGATTTTGCAACAATAGCAGACACAATGGATAGGGCTGCAAGGGCTGTAGGTGTTAACCTTATCGGGGGATATTCAGCTTTGGTTACAAAGGGCATGACAAAGGCTGATGAAATGCTTATCCGTTCTATTCCGATGGCACTTTGCCGTACAGAGAGGGTATGTAGTTCCGTTAATCTTGCATCTACAAAGATTGGTATAAACATGGATGCAGTCAGGCTTATGGGAGAAATTCTTCTTGAGATTGCAGAAAAATCAAAAGATAGAGATTCAGTAGACTGCATGAAGCTTGTAGTATTCTGTAATGCACCAGATGATAACCCATTTATGGCGGGGGCATTCCATGGTGTTACAGAGGCAGATGCAATTATAAATGTCGGTGTATCAGGACCGGGTGTTGTTAAGCGTGCGTTGGAAGAGGTCAGAGGAGAAAACTTTGAGGTCCTCTGTGAGACAATCAAGAAGACAGCCTTTAAGGTTACAAGAGTGGGTCAGATGGTTGCCCATGAGGCATCCAAGAGACTTGGTATACCATTCGGAATTGTAGACCTTTCACTTGCGCCGACTCCGGCAGTAGGAGATTCGGTTGCAGACATCCTTTGTGAGATTGGACTTGAGTATGCAGGTGCCCCTGGTACAACAGCTGCCCTGGCAATGCTTAACGATCAGGTTAAAAAGGGTGGAGTAATGGCATCTTCATATGTAGGAGGCTTATCAGGTGCATTCATTCCAGTATCAGAGGATCAGGGAATGATTAATGCAGTAGAGGCTGGAGCAATTACACTTGAGAAGCTTGAGGCTATGACTTGTGTATGTTCAGTTGGTCTTGATATGATTGCCATTCCTGGAGACACAAAGGCTACTACTATTTCCGGTATTATTGCAGATGAGATGGCTCTTGGTATGGTTAACCAGAAAACAACAGCCTGCCGTCTTATTCCAGTTATTGGAAAGGGTGTGGGAGAATCAGTTGAGTTTGGAGGATTATTTGGATATGCACCAATTATGCCAGTAAATAAATTCTCATGTGACGCATTTATAAATCGTGGTGGAAGAATTCCAGCACCTATTCATAGCTTTAAAAACTAATTAGTGGCGGGTAAATGAGGGGAGTCTTGTTTGCCTGCTTTTTTTAATACTTTAGGAGTTTTGAACGCCAAAGTATGCAAGAGAAGCTGCCAGTGACAGGTCTTATGTATATAAGTGTTGCTT
>ERZ1034946.536-NODE-536-length-17994-cov-22.857573_pt1 | contig 17994 bp, 9 predicted proteins | sample MGYA00520591_ERZ1034946 | MGnify/ENA primary metagenome ERZ1034946 (study PRJEB33766, sample SAMN09781753) | gut metagenome | biome: gut microbiome | host: Homo sapiens | place: Madagascar | study: EMG produced TPA metagenomics assembly of the PRJNA485056 data set...
CCGTTCTTCTGTATTCCATCGAGATAAGTCTGAGGAATAGGACGGAGCACCATGTAGTCCTTGATGTTGGCTGCGGCGATAGAGTTGAAAGCACGTGCGCGGGCAACGAGTGTCTTGGTGCGTGCCAGGTCTTGCCAACGCTGGAATTCGCCGCAAAGTTCGCGTGTACGCTCGTTGAGAACTAAGCAGAGCATGCGGTCGTAGGCAGATGTATAGCCGAGCTTGCGGATGACAGCTTCGTCTTCGGCAGGCAGATTGTTGATGTCTGTTATCTTGAGACTTGTAGGAGCTGTGGTTTCGGCTATTCCGTTTGACTCGTAGTATGAACATTCTGCCATATAAGTGTTCTCGCCGTTGTCCTTGTAGCCTGGAGCTCCAGACTTGTAGGCAGCGCCACCATCGACGTGATGCTCACGGTCTTCGCCCTGTTTGTATGCGGCACGGTCGCGCAGCGTGTTGATGTAGCCCAAGGCTTCTTGATATTTGCCCTGGCGAACTAAAGCTTCGGCAGCGATGAGATAAGTTTCGCCCACTCTTGCCAAGATGCCGTCGCGTGTTCCTACACGGTCGGTCACGCTCTCACGATAGCCGTCGATAAACTTGCTCAGTGAGGGATAGAACTGTGTGAAGTCAAGCAGCGCATTGTCGCCAGCCTGGTTCTTGTTGGCAGGATAAGCCACAAAGACTGTAGGAATGGTCTTGCCTGTCTTGGAATAGACAACCTCGTCGTTCATTCTTACGTTGGAATATCGTGTGTCGCCAGGCTTGTTGATGACATACATCACTCCGAGGTCGCCCTTCTTGTAATAAGTGCTGTTCTTTGGGTTGTTGACAGCAGCCTTGGTCTTGAAGCTCTTCCAGAAACGGGAGTCGTTGACTTTGTCGTACACATCGTAAGTGTAGTAGGAAGTGCGCAGACGCTGATACTCACGCTCTCCAGGAATGTCACGCTTCATGTAAGGCAGATCCTTGTAGATGGAGATGTAGTAAAGGTGAGTCTGGTTGTAGCTGTTGCCTGTATTGCCCGACTTGTCTGCGTTGAACTGGGCTGCGAGGATGATCTCATCAAGCTTCTCGTTGGCTCCGTCAGGACCAGTGTAGTTCCAGAGGTCAGAATAGTTGGGCGCAAGGGCATGGTGGCTGATTACTTCCTGAGCATAGGTGAGACAGTCTTTCAGGTCTTGTTCCTTGTAACTTGCGTTCCAGTCGTCGTTGCGCTCGCTAACTCTTGAAAGCAGTGTTTTGGCAAGGAAGTGGGCAGCGGCATCTTTGGTCATCTGGCCAGTTTTGGTTGCTGTGGCGGGCAACAGTGTGTAAGCCTGTTTCAGGTCTTCCACTATCTGTTTGTAGCAGTCTTCTGCCGAAGCACGTGTAAACTCGCGCTGCGGTGTGGTGCTTGGTGTGAGCTTGAGCGGCACACCGCCAAACTGTGCAACAAGTGTATAGTAGTTGAAGCCACGCAAGAAGTATGCCTCACCTAAATGTTCCATGGTGGCCTCGCTGGTGAAGCCGCCTTCCTTCACGTTCTGTATGAGGGTGTTGGCATTGCTGATACCTACATACATCTCGTCCCAAAGTTCTTCTGGTTTGGTTGAGTTGCTTGTTACAGTAGGACCATAGTTTCCGTCGTAGCTGTTCCAGGAAGCGTTGGAGCCGTCTCCTCCTACAGTGAACTCGTCAACTCCATTCTGTGTGAATGCTACAGAGTTTTCACGGGCAAAGTGATAGCGTAAATTCTCATAGAGAGCTACCGACAGGTCGGCTACTCCTTCTTCTGTCTTCAGATATTCTGTGTTACGCTTGGTCGTAAGTTCCTCATTGAGGAAATCGCTGCACGAAATAGTACTCATAGAGAGAGTTCCTAATATCAGTGCGTTCAGTATATATTTATTTTTCATTGTTAGTTTCCTTTCTTTTTTAGATTTTTAGAAGTCAAGATTCAAGCCGATGGTCCAGCCGCGGTTCCAGTTGGAAGTATAGGCCTGTGTGGCATCGAGTTCGAGGAACTTCACTGCCGAGTAGATTCTAAATGGATTCTTGGCCTGTACATAAACGCGAAGGTTGCTCACACCGAGATGGCTGATGAGTTCCTTGGGGAATGTGTAGCCGAGCGAGATGTTGCGTACCTTGATGAATCCGCCATCCTTGTAGCCTGCAATTTTGTAGTAGCTGTCGCCACCACCGATGTTGTAGATAGGCTTCTGATATTCTGAATGGTGGTTGTTCTCATTGTAGTAGTTGATGGCACGCTGCATGTAGCGTCCGCCCTGCCACTCGCCACCTGTGCTCACCTTGTAGCCGAATCGGCCGTAGAGCATGAAGCTGAGGTCGAAGCCTTTGTAGGTAAAGGTGTTGGTCATACCCAATATCCAGTGTGGATTAGTGTTTCCTATCACTACGCGGTCGTTGTTAGGGTCGATGCGGTTGTCACCGTTCTGGTCGACGGGGCGAATCATACCTGCCGAGAACTTGTTGCCGTTTTCGTTGAACTTGGCCATGAGCTCAGCGTCTTCTGGTTGCCAGATGCCGCCAAACTGATAATCGTACAGCGAGTTGATGGCCTCACCGATGAAGAGGTTGTTGTTGATATCGTCTTCCTTGCCATTGGCGAGCTTGTCGATCTTGTCTTTCTGATAAGAAACATTGAGCGATGTGGTCCAGCTGAAGTCCTTGTTGGTGATGTTGACTGTGTTGAGGGTAATGTCGATACCCTTGTTGGAAGTCTCACCGATGTTTGCCCATGTGTTTTTGTAGCCATTGATAGATGGAATGCTCATCTGCATGAGCAAGTCTTTGGTCTTAGATGTGTAAATATCGATGACACCACCGATGCGTCCTTTAAGGAAGCTGAAATCAATACCGAGGTTCCATTGTGTGGTTTTCTCCCATCCCAAGGCGGTGTTGGCCATTGGCAGGTTGCCGTCAGCAACGATAGGCTCAGAAGGTGCGTAACCTGGCTGCAGGCTGCTGCCGAAGGGGTAGAAGAGCGAAGCCACGCCACCCTTGGTCTGGTAGGGATCGATGGCAGAGTTGCCTGTCACACCGACGCCAAGGCGAAGTTTCAACTGGCTGATCCAGCTTACGTCCTTGAGGAAATCTTCTTGTTGCATATTCCAGCCTAAGGCAGCACTGGGGAAGAAAGCCCATTTATGGCCGTCAGCAAGCTGTGAGGCGCCATCCCATCGTCCGCTCAATGTAAGCAGATATTTGTCTGCGAAGCTATAGTTTGCACGTATCATGTAAGAGAGCAACTGGCGTTCTACGAGGTCTGTACCCCAGTCGGAAAGCTGTGAAATCTGCGATTTGTCCAAAGCATTCCACATAGAAGGCTCGTAAGGAATGCCGTTGGCTGCTAAGCTGGAACCTTCCTTGCGGTACTTGGTGGCACTTTCGAGCAGGGTGAGTCCGAGCGAGTGCTGTCCGAAGTCGCGGTTGTAGTAGATCAGGTTATCCATGGTCCACGACACGTTGGAGTTGTTGGCGTTGGAGGCATGGTTCTGTCCCTGGCTGCTGGTTGACTCCTTGTCGCGGAATGTTCCTGTGCGGCGATAACGGAAGTCAGGACCGAAGTTGAGGCGATAACGAAGACCATTGAGAGGTTCCCATATCTCGCCCAAGTCTACCTGTGCGTAGAGGCTGGCGATGACGCGGAACATACGGCGCTCGTTGGTACTGTGTTTCCACTCGTCGGCGATATTTCTTACCATATCGTCGCCACCAGGGTTGGTGATACGGTTTCCGTCCTCATCGTAGGGTTGTGCATAGGGGAATTCGCTTGTGGCAGCATAGTAAAGGTTGGATGGCAAGCCCTTGAGCAGCGAACCTTGTGAGCTGGCTGTAGAACCATATTGCTGCAGACCGTAAGAACCATTGATGTTGGCTCCCAGGTTAAACCATTTGGCAGGCTTGGCGTCAACGCTTATCTTGGAAGAGTAGCGGCGATAGCTCTGTCCGCGGATAGTTCCCTTGTTGTCGAGGATTCCGAAAGAAAGATAGCTTTTGATTTTGTCGTTTCCTCCGCTCACGCTGAGTGTGTGTTCGTGGGTAATACCGGTTTGTGTTACCATGTCCTGCCAGTCGAATGTAGGCACTTTCGAGCCGTCCCATGTTCCACCTTCCCATCCTTTCATGATATTGTTCCATGCTGTAGGATCTGCTTCAGCCTTGAATATCTCTCGGTCGTTCTCTATCGTAGGTTGGTCGGCACGTGGATATCTGTCAGGGTTCAGATAGTAGTACGACCATCTGCGCCATTCTATGTATTCTGCCGAGTTCATCTGTCGTGAGTAGTCTTCGAGAGTTTCGAAGGTCATGGTGCCGTTGTAGCTCACTTTGGCTTTGCCCGATTCGCCCTGCTTGGTAGTAACGAGCACAACACCGTTGGCTCCACGGCTACCATAGATGGCTGTGGCTGAGGCATCTTTCAGAATGTCGATGCTCTGGATGTCGCGAGGGTTGATGGTCTCAATGCCGCTTTCCGACATCAGTGGAATTCCGTCCACCACATACAATGGTGAGTTCTGGGCATTGATGGAGCGCACACCACGCACGGTGATGTTGCCGATTTCTCCTGGTCGCTCGTTGCTTGTGATGTCCACACCGGCAGCCTTGCCCTGCATGGCTTCAAGGGCGTTGCCCACAGGTCGCTCGTTCATCTCTTTCTCTCCCACGCGGATGAGGGCACCTGTTACGTCGCTCTTGCGCTGAACTCCGTAACCTACCACAACCACCTCGTTGAGGTTCAGTTCGTCTGGCTGCATCTGAGCCGTGCCTCCTGCTCGTATAATCTGGTCTTTGTATCCAGTGTAGGTGATTTTAAGTTGTGTACCTTTAGCCACACGTAATGAGTAATTACCGTCAATGTCGGTCACGGTTCCTGAGTTGCCTTTCAGCACGCGCACGGTTACGCCAATAAGAGGCTCACCATTTTCATCGATGATGCGGCCTGTGGTGACATTGTCTTGTTGTACACTAATGTTGGCATTCTGCATTCCGTTTGCTTGTATGGCAATCGGTGCAGGGAAAAGAAGTCCTGTGGCAAGAGCCAGTGTCGATGTAACACGCATCATGTTGCTGTTGCATCTGTTTCTCTGTTTACACTTCATTTGCTTGTTGTTAGGTTTAGGTGAAATAATTATTTTGAATGCTTCTTTCAGAAAGAAGTATTGTTTTAGTTATTGTTTCTAATTGCGTACAAAAGTAGCTTGAAAGAACTTGATTTAGCTTGATTTTCTGACATATCACCCTTATTTTTTGATAATGTTACTCAACTTTCGCAAATGGGGAAGTTATAGAACATGCGAAATTTGAGTAAAAACAAGTTAGGGGCGAGATTGCATCTTTGCAGTCTCGCCCCTATATATAATAAGGTGTACAAAATATCAAAAATAGTGTAGGTTGTAGATTTTTAGGACAGTCAAGACTTAAATCCTCTTCCGGTTAAAACATGTTATACATAGCGAGATTGCAGCCAGCATAGCTCCTACAGCGCACACTCCCGTCCATGCATGGTGTGTCCATGCCAATCCGGCACAATAGGTGCCAAAGGAACCGCCTATAAAATAGGTAGTCATAAATATGGTGTTGGCTCTGTTGGAGGCTTGAGGCATCTCCTGAATGCAGCCACTCTGATTGCTTAGTTGCAGACATTGCAAGCCTATATCTACCAAGATGATGGCTACAACAAGTCCCATGAAAGTGTCGCCAAACAGACAGGCCGCAGCCCACGCCACAAGCTGCAGGCATGCACCATAAATACTCATCTTTCTGATGCCCCAGCGATTCACAAGTTTGCCCACACCGCTTGCCGCAATAGCCCCGGCTATGCCGCACAGTCCCAACGTTCCTACCATTTCGCTGCCAGAAAAGAACGGAGCTTGTGCCAGCCTAAAGGCAAGACACGCCCAAATGGCCATCATGCTGCCAAAACTAAAGGCGGCACGCATGGCATAAAGGCGTATGCGTCCATTGCTCCTCACAATATTGAATACGCTGGCCATCAAGCCCCTATATGTGCCCACATAGTTGCTCTTTATCTGTGGCATAATCTTGAGCGTAAGAGCCATGCACAGCACCATCACAAAAGCTGCGATGAAGAACATTTCGCGCCAACCCAACCATTCGCCAACATAACCGCTAACCACTCTCGATGCGAGAATGCCGGTTAGCAATCCCGACAGAACGACACCCATATTCCTGCTTTTGTTTTTCTTCTCGGAATATTGTCCTGCAATCGGAATGAAAAATTGTGGAATAACGGAACAGGCTCCCAACAATAGGGAGGCTCCCCAAATAAGCCACACCTTGTGGGCAACAGCAATGACTATGGCCATCATGGCTGCTACGGTCATGTTCACAACAATTATGCGACGGCGTGAGTAGAGGTCGCCCATAGGGATAAGGAAGCACAACCCAAGTGCATAGCCTGTTTGTGTGACAACGGTTATGAGGTTCGCCTCATGCTGGCTCACTCCTATGTCGTGACGTATCATTTCCAAAAGAGGCTGGTTGTAATAGCAATTAGCCACGGTCAATCCCGCTATAACAGCCATTGCGAGCAACAAACTGCGCTCTATGCCTTCATTTTCTTTAAGTTGTTTCACCCTAATTGACGCAACACTATATTTTTATCTATTTTATAAGCACCCTGAGCAACCATATGTTGCTCGGATTGGACCATGTCAGAAATTTCGCTTGTCTTCGTGTTGCAATAAAAAGCCCAATAAAACTCTGAATGGTATGGCAAAAGTACAAATAAAATCCGAGAATCTCACTCCTTTAGGAGGCTTTTTTGATGATGGAACAATTAAGTGACGGTCAAGAGTATGATTTTGGTCATCAGCTCATTGAGGCGTATAATAATCCAAAGTTGCCAAACAGGCTGCACGGGCTGTAGGCAGGTTTGAGAAAGGTAAGAAAATAAAAATAGGAGGAAAACAGATCTGTTTTCCTCCTATTGGATAGAGTTATCTCAGACTGAGAGATTACAATGTAGACTTGATGGTCTGTGTGTTGCTTCCCTGTGTCAGCTTGAATACATACACGCCGTGGGGCAGGCTTGACAGACTGATGGTCTCGCCGTTGCTTTTGATAGGTGCAGAATACATCAACTGACCAGTGAGGTTGTAGACGGCTACACGAGCCTGACCCTTGTCGCTGCCAATGTAGAATGTGGCGGTGCGAGCCTGGCGGTCGGTTATGATGCGGTACATAGACTCAGTGGTCTTGACATCATCGATGCCTGTTGTGCCGAGCAGTTGCTTCAGACCCTTGATGGCATTGATACGGCCATAGCCCCATGTGTTGTTGGGGAAGATTTGTCCTGTTGGCATATAATCGTCATTCTGGACAGCTGTGTTGCCGATGACTTCGAGCACCTGTTTAGGTGTCAGGTTGGGGTTGGCCTGCAGCCAGAGAGCTACGCAGCCTGCCACGTAAGGCGAAGCCATGGAAGTACCTACGTCGTTGGTATAGAGATCGTTGCCAGTGCGGGCAATGACATTGGTGTCGTCGCTCCATCCTGAGCAATATCTTGAACCTGCTGACACGATGATGCAGCCAGGAGCTGTTATGTCGGGTTTGACGCGACCATCGGCAGTAGGACCGTAGCTTGAGAAGGCGGAGTGCTCCAGGAACTTACCCGTCAGCTCCTCGTTGAGGCCGTAAGCATTTTGTGTGCCCTGCAAATTGATGGGCTGGTACTGTACCTTCGAGTTGAACGAACCTACAGAGATGACATCAGGACTCTCGCCGCCCAGCTCGCCTACTGTGCAGTTGGTGTCGCCGTCGGTCCAGCCACGCTTGTTGAAGCTGGTGAACTCGCCAGAGGCGGCATTGTTCCACATGTGTACGGTCTTGCCAGCCTCGCCAGTCACCACAACACCGATGGCAAAGCCTGTGTTAATGGAAGTGGCACGGCTCATGAGCAGCACGTTGGTGCGACCGTTGACAGGGTTTTCCTGTAGCGACAAACCTACTTGAACCACTACGCCACTGCCGTCGGGGGCAACCCAGTTCACTTCTTTCTTACCATCGTTGGAAACTTCGTCAGAAGATGCGATAATCTTACCGTTGAGTGTGTTTACGACAACAGCCTTAACGGAAATTTTTGAGTTCTTCTCGGCCCAGATGTCGACGTAAGCCTGCTTGTAGGAACTGTTGGCCTGTTCGCTGCCATAGTCAAACATGGTTTTCAATTGCTTGTTGGTGGCGGTAAAGGTCTTGCTGGCGTGCAGTTTGTCAAGACCTTCGTTGCCTGCGGCACCAACGATGATGCGGCCCGGACCAACCAGGTTGGCAAACGAGAGATCGGTGTCGGAGCTTCCGTCGTGAGGACCCATGTGTGAGCCGAGGCTGATGTTGACAACAGCAGGCTTTCCTACGCTCTTGGCATAGTCGAACACATACTTGATTCCATCTACAATCTGTGCATTGGTGCTCTTGAAGCTCACGAACACGAGGTCGGCATCGGGAGCCACTCCGTAGTAAGGTGTGCTCTTGTCGCTGCCCGAGGCAATGCCCGATACGTGGGTGGCATGGAAGCCGCTGGTCAGGTCATATTTTGCAGCTCTTATCTCGGCTGTAGTTTTGTATTCAGCTCCATAGCCGAAACCTTCGGGCGCATTGCCAGTGCCGTGCTGATCCCATACGCGCTTGATGCGAGTGTCGCTCTTGTCGGCATTGAGAAAGTCTACATGGTCGTACTGGAATCCGTTGTCCACGATACCGATGACTACGCCTTTGCCGGTGTAGGGACCGTTATTCTCTGTCATTTGGTGACATTCGTCTACGCCCAACAGTTTGCGGGCGTTGTCCATCAGCAGTTTGGCCTCAGTACCTACCGAAACCGAAACAACCTCATCGAGATTGGAAATAGGTTCGATGGCAGACAGAGGCATGTCGGCAGTGACGAGTGTCTCGCTGATGCGCGAGTTCACTTTGGCTCCCAGAGCCTCTATTTTGGCAATGGCATCCTGCGACTTGACGGTGATGAATGCGCTGACAGTCTGTGGGGTAGCATTTGCTGCCTTGGCTTTCTTCTGTGCTGTTTTTGCTTCGTGAAGCATCATGCTTGTGCTTGGCGACAGCTTCTGCGCAAAGCTGAAACTGCCGACAAGCAGGAATGATGCCATAAGAATGGCTTTCTTATTCATTTCTTAATTCTTACTTTTTCTTTTTAATCTGTTTATTAGTATGCTCCTACTGCTCCGTTGTAATTGAATACCAAACGCTCCTTATTGCCTGCACCATTTGGTGTATTTTTGTTGGTATAAGTGTTGACAACATCCAGTGAGATTTCATAGTTGCCGGCAGCGTCTTTCTTGATGGATAATGTACCGTTGTCTGGAGTGTTGTTAAATCCACCATATTTGGCATCGGGAGAATACAACTGTACGTCTGAGTATTTCACCTGGAAGTTGTCGCCGTCTTTCAGCTCAGCCAAGTTGATGGTTCCGGCATTGATGAACTTCTCATCTACCTGCAGTGTTACCTTTTCGCTGCTGAATTTGCTTGAGAACTCACCGCCATAAAGGTAGAATGTGTAGATGTTGTTCTTTTGCTTAAAAAGCACCTTGCAGATGTCCTGGTTTATAAGGATGCTTCCGTCAGGGTTGTACAACTTATAGCTGTTGCTTACCACAGCAGGAGTCATTCCTTCGAGGCTCTCTACGGCAGTGGTTGTACCGTAATACTCCAACTCGATGGTACGGTTGTCGTCGAAGGTGGCGTTGATCTTGATGTAGAGCTTGCCGTTCTTGTCCTTTGCGGTGGTGATAGTGCCGGCCTTTACCTTCTCGTAGGTGACGCGTGTGGCGTAGTCGATGTACTTCAGGGTGTAGCTGTCTGCATCGGTAGCCAGGTCGATGGTTCCATTGTAGAGCTTGGAAGCCGAGATGCTTACTGCAACGCCAATCTTGCCAGCCAGCAAACCGTCGGCTGTGGTAGCCTCGACATCACCGAAGGCGAAGGTTGTTGCCGCACCTACAGTGGCTGGGTTGAGCACGAGGGCAGAAGCAACGTCATAGGTCTTCACGTCGTTCACATTGGTGGTCTTGATGCTGTTGGTGGCAGTGTAAATCTGGGTGAACGCGCTGTTGCTCCACTTGCAACGCAGGTCGCTGTAGTCGGCAGTCTCAGCCTCAAGTGTGATGGTGACGTTCTTCTTGAACTTGTCGAAACGAGCCTGGAGCGTACCTGTCAGTTTAGGAGTCTCGCCATTGTAAGCCACCTTTACGTCCTGAGCGTCGTCTGAGCCAAGCATAATCTCCTGACCCATGAGACTCTGTGGAATGGTCAGCTCGAATACAGGTTTTGTATCGTTGTCGCTGCCATAGAGTGCAAACTCGTATGAGCCGTTGACATTCTGCATGGTTACCTTGCTGAGGTCCTTTACGTCGTCGTTGTATGCCCACTGGTTTCTGAGGGTTGCGAGAGCCTCGTCGGTAAAGGTGACGTTCTCTATGCTGTTTACCTTATATACTTTGGTTGTGCCGTCCTTCTGATGAACGGTCATCACGCGTCTTGTCTGTGCGAATGTGGGGAGCACTGTTGCGAGGCAGAGTGCAGCTGTAGCTATATACTTTTTCATTTCTTTACGATTTTTGTGGTTTTGTTGTTTGATTTTACGATATAGATGCCACTTGGCAGGTTGGCGGTGCTGGCAGCCTTGGTGCCGTCGATGGTCTGCATGAGTTGTCCACCAACAGAGTATATTTCGGTCTTGCCGGTAAAGTCGGCCTTGATGCCTTCGATGCCAGTGATGGAAGATGGTTCGTAATTGTATTCCATCTCCTTGTCGAACTCGCCCGTAATCTGGAAGCCTTTGCCGTCGAAGAGGTTGATGACGAACTTGTAGTGTGTGTTGTCGGTCTTGCTTACGCCCACGGTTCCTGAGTAGACTGTTGCCCACTTGTCAACTACCCATGGCAGACGGGTGGCAGGGTCTGGGTTCTTGCGGAAGTGATGGTAGCGTGTGCCTGTGCGCTCGCCGTTGTTGTAGAAGTAGCCGCGGGTCATCATGAATGGAGCATACATGTTGGTCCACAGATGGCTTTCCTCCATGAGGGTGTAGGTGCCTTCGGGAAGATACTGGCTGCCTTCGGCTGCCTGGAATTCCATGCGCAGCAGATCCTGGTCACCAGTATAGTCTTGGTCGTCCTTGCCGCTTGGCGAACCGAGGTCGACAGAGAATACCTGAACACCGTTCTGCACACCGAGCGAGTAGATGCGTGACTTCTCCACGCGGTCGAACTTGAGATGTACATCCTCCTCGAGGTTGGAGTCAACGTCCTTGTCGTCTTTCTCCGACTTATCGTAGTAGATGAACGAGATGCCCTTGGCTGTGCCTGTCACCTTGTGTCCGCGGTCGGTGGTGCAGTCTACGGTAATGTCGAAGGTTCCCTCTTTCTCGCCGTCGGTGATGGTGATGGTTCCGTTGGTGATGTAGCAGTAGTCGTAGTCGGTGTCCATTCCTGTCACGGCCTTGCGGCGCTTCACGTAGGTTCCCATTACGACAGTCATGCCGTTGTAGTCGATTTCCATACCTGGGAAGAAAGTGCCTACCTTGAAGTTGCGTGCTACGGTATAGGTGCCTGGCACGACAGTGGCGGTCTTAGGGTCGCCAAAGAGACGGTTGTAGAGGTTGATGACGAGGTCGTGTCCCTTGCCTGTCATTCCGCCAGTCTGGGTGTCGTACTCTCCGTCGTAGAGGTTGAGTACCATGTTGCCGGTCTTAGAATCCATGAGGTTGCCGTAATAGTAGCCGATACCGCCATGGAAAGTGGTGTTGATGTCAGTCGAGATCTGAGGATATACATCAGAGCTTCCCGCTGACATATTGTTGAATTGCATTTCGCCGACGTATGAATACTGTGTACCGTTGGCATCGCTGAACGAGAGCGTGTAGGTTACGTTTCCGTCGTTCTCTGCCTTGCTCACGGTGATGTCGCTTGTTATGTCCACACCGCCGTCGCTGTTACCCTTGTCGTCGAAGTTCTCCACGTAAGTAAGATCGGGATTGTAGTACAAGTTGCCCTCAGAGGCAGCGAAGGTTCCTGCAGGCAGGTCGATGCCTGTTCCTTCTGGCGCATAAAGATCGAGTTCGGCTACAGCTGCGCTTTTGGCATTGATCTGTCCTTCGTTGGCATTGTAGCTTACATCTTCCTTGTCCGAAAGAATCAAATAGTAGTTTTCGTATCCTTCTACTCCTGAGCCGGCAGCAGGATAGTAAGCCAGCAGCACACTGTTGTTGATATAGGTGACAGCCTGTGCGGCTGCGGCTTTTCTTCTGCCTGCTACGGCAGCGTCAGCGCCACGCTTCTTGATGAGCTGAAAGGTAACGCGCTTCTTGACAGTTTTCTGCTGTGCCAGAACAGGCATGGCTATGAAGGCAAGAAGGCATGTGAATAAAAGTAAAGTTTTCTTCATTATTTCTTGATGATTTTAAAGGAATGTTCGTTGGTCAGATTCAGAATATACACACCCGGTGCGTAAGAGGCCACATTGATGGTGGCGTTTCCGCCGCTTACCTTCTGTCGCTGTAGCAACTTGCCGTTGGCATCGTAGAGCACAGCTTCGCCAGCCGCTGAGCCGCTGATGCGGATAGTGGCGTTGTCGGTGTAACTAAAACTCATGGTGGAAGGATTTACCTTTTCCTCAATTCCTGTGGAAATGGCTGTGAAATAAAACTCGGTTACATCGCTCTGTGGATAGTCGGTGGAAATCTCATCGGATGTAATCTGCAACTTGTCTTCGGAAAAAGCGATGACGGGTCGCGTACTTAATTTGAACTCTGCCGTCTTGGAGTCGGCCATCTTTAAAACCAAGAATTCTGCTTGCTCAGTCTCGGCTGCATGGATTAGCCCAAATGGGGGGGGCAAAGCAGCAGAGCAGAGCAAGGCTCAAAACTCTCTTTCTCATGTTGATAATCTCTTTAGAGGGAAATTTAATTGTATAAGTATTCTCTATGTGAACATTGTTTTGTCTTTCGTCTCACCCTCGTACATATTAACGAATGTCAAATAAATGTGCGGCAAAGGTAGTTAAATATTTTAAAACATGCAAGAAAATACAGGAAAAATTGTATTTCTTGTACCTGATTTTCTTACGTTTTGTTATAAAACGCATGTTTATTGTAATGAAATGAAGATGATTGTGCTACAAAAGCGAGGTGGTGTGACAAAACAATAGATATGGATGAATTGTGTCTGTTGCAGTGTTGTAAAAACAAATTAGGGGCGAGACTGCTAAGTGCAGTTCGCCCCTATATATATTGTTCTTAAGTAACTTCTCTAACTTCTCCGAGCAGCTTCGACTCCGCAGCTTATTTCTTGTCGTAGGCGTGGACGGGATAGTCGATGGTGTAGTGGAGACCACGGCTCTCTTTGCGCTCTATCGCCATGCGGGTGATGAGATAACCCACGTTGATCATGTTGCGAAGCTCGCAGAGCTCCTTGCTTACCTTGACACGCTTGAAGAGGTTCTCGGTCTCCTCGTACAGCAGGTCGAGGCGGTCCCAGGCACGTTTCAGTCGGAGGTCGCTGCGCACGATGCCCACGTAGTTGCTCATGCATTCGCCCACTTCCTTGACGCTCTGTGTGATGAGCACTTTCTCCTCGTTGGTCAGTGTTCCCTCATCGTTCCATGCAGGCACCTTTTCGTTGAAGTCGTACTCGTCGACATGCTCGATGCTGTGCTTGGCAGCTGTGTCGGCATAGACCACAGCCTCGATGAGCGAGTTGCTTGCCAGACGGTTGCCGCCGTGCAGACCCGTGCACGAACATTCGCCCAGAGCATACAGGCGGTTGATGCTCGAACAGCCGTTGAGGTCGACCTTGATGCCGCCGCACATATAGTGGGCTGCCGGACGTACGGGAATGTAGTCTTTGGTGATGTCGATGCCGATGCTCAGGCACTTGGCATAGATATTGGGGAAGTGGTGCTTGGTCTCTTCGGGATTCTTGTGAGTGACGTCGAGGCATACGTGGTCGAGTCCGTGCTTCTTCATCTCCTTGTCGATGGCACGTGCCACGATGTCGCGTGGAGCCAGACTCAGTCGCTTGTCGTATTTCTCCATGAAGCTCTCGCCGTTGGGCAGGCGCAGGATGCCGCCATAGCCACGCATGGCTTCGGTGATGAGGAAGGCAGGATGAGTCTCGCCTGGGTGGAAGAGGGCTGTGGGGTGGAACTGTACGAACTCCATGTCGGCCACTGTTCCCTTGGCACGATAGACCATAGCCTCGCCGTCGCCCGTGGCGATCACGGGGTTGGTAGTGGTCTGATAGACAGCTCCGCAGCCGCCTGTGCACATCACTGTCACCTTGCTCAGATAGGTGTCCACCTTCTGGGTCTCGGGGTTGAGCACATAGGCTCCATAGCAGTTGATGTAAGGAGTGCGGCGTGTGACGCGTGCGCCTAAGTGGTGCTGTGTGATAATCTCGACAGCGAAATGATTTTCCTTGATGTCGATGTCAGGATTGTTGCGCACGGCTTCCATCAGTCCGCGCTGAATCTCGGCTCCCGTGTCGTCGGCATGGTGCAGGATGCGGAACTCGCTGTGTCCTCCCTCGCGGTGAAGGTCGAACTTGCCGTCCTGCTGCTTGTCGAAGTTGACACCCCACTGCACCAGCTCCTTGATCTGTTCAGGTGCTTTGGTGACAACCTGCTGCACGGCTTTGTAGTCGCTGATGTAGTCGCCAGCAATCATTGTATCCTGGATGTGTTTGTCGAAGTTGTCCACTTCGAGGTTGGTGACTGAGGCGACGCCTCCCTGTGCGAATGATGTGTTGGCTTCGTCGAGCGATGTCTTGCAGATCATGCACACTTTACCTTTATGCGCTCTGGCCACTTTCAGGGCGTAACTCATACCGGCAACTCCTGCACCGATAATCAGAAAATCATACTTATAAACCATTGAGTTTACTTTAAACTAATTTAATGGATTTTATCCTAATTGTTTGCAAAAGTAATAATTTATCTTTAAAGTGAGCATTAAAAGCCATATTTTTTGTAATTTTGCAGTGTTTTTTTGTAGAAAATGATAATGAGAGACAGAACATTTCATAAGCGTATCACGCTTCCAGTGCGTTTGGGCATGGGGCTTTTCACGGCTTTGACCGTATATTTCTTTTGGGTCAAGACGGCTATTCTGGGCATCTTGGTGGCTATCGTCATCGTGGGAATGATAGAGCGCATTCTGCATACCACGTACACCATCCGCCGTGTGAAACCCATCGACCGCGACGAGGAGATGGACTTCCTTATCATCGACGAGGGACGTTTCTCCACGAACCGCAATGTACCGTTGTGCGATGTGGTGAGGGTGGAGAGCGTACGGTGCTTCTTCGGTCTCGACCACTGCCTGCTCATCGAATACGGAGCTGGCAACATGGTGACGGTTCAGCCCGACAACGAGGAGGGAATGAAAAAGGCAATAGCGGAGAGAATTGGGGAAAGGTCTTAACTCCTCAGCGACCGCAGGGAGCGATAACTCCTTAACTCCTGAAAAAAAAGAACATTACAAGATAAAAGAATGAAATACAGATATATTTGGTTGCTCTGCATGGTGGCGATGCTTTCGCTTCCTGTAGGAGCACAGGACGTGAAGAAGAGCGCTGCGCCCTTGGTGGCGGGCGAGGAGGAAGTAGTAGAGGACAGGGACGAAAGCGAGGCGGCAGACACACTCTGTGCCGACTCCTTAGCTGCCGACTCGTTGGCTGTCGATCCCATCACAGCCGGCGGCTTGCGCCTGCCTTGGCCCGAGAATGTAAGGCAGGGGCTCGACCGTCTCTTACAGAACGATATGTTCGAGACTTCGCAGGTTGCCATCATGGTGTGGGACTTGCAGGCCGACTCGTGCATCTATCGCCATCGCGAGCGTCAGCTCATGCGTCCTGCCAGCACGATGAAGCTGCTCACAGCCATCACAGCCCTCGACAGGTTGGGCGGCTCTTATCAGTTTAAGACGCAGCTCAAGTACACGGGCAAGATAGAGGAGGGCGTGCTCCAGGGCGACGTGTACTGCGTGGGCGGCATGGATCCGCGATTCAACAACGACGACATGCGGGCTTTTGTGAGCAGTCTGCAGGACATGGGCGTCGACACCATCCGCGGCAGCATCTATGCCGACCGCTCGATGAAGGATGCCGACCTCCTGGGCGAGGGCTGGTGCTGGGATGACGACAATCCCGTGCTCTCGCCTTTGGCCTTTGCCCGCAAGGATGGGTTTATGGATCGTTTCGTCGACAGGCTGAAGGATGCAGGCATCGTGCTCGAGACCGACACGCCTCAGGTGAAACGCTGTCCTGAGAGCGCCTTTTCGGTGTGCACGCGCTTCCACACCATGGATCAGATCATGCACAAGATGATGAAGGAGAGCGACAATCTCTATGCCGAGAGTATGTATTATCAGATAGCCGCCTCTACGGGCAACCGTCCTGCCAGCGCCAAGAGTGCGCGCAGCGTGGAGCGACAGCTCCTGCGCAAGCTCGGACTGGATGCCTCGCGCTGCAGGTTGGCCGACGGCTCTGGGCTCTCGCTCTACAACTATCTCAGTGCCGAACAGGAATGTCTGCTCCTGCGTTATGCTTATCGCAACGAGAACATCTATCCTCATCTTCGTCCCTCGCTGCCCATTGCCGGCATCGACGGCACGCTGAGGAAGCGAATGCGTGGCACTTCGGCAAGCGGCAACGTGCGGGCCAAGACGGGCACGCTGACAGGCATCATCACCCTTGCCGGCTATTGTACGGCAGCCAACGGGCACGACCTGTGTTTCGTCATTCTCAACAATGGCATCATGCATGCCGTCAATGCCCGCCGTTTTCAGGACAGGGTGTGCGCATTGCTGTGCCAGCCGTAGTTTTTAAAGGTAAAAAGGTAAAAAAGTAAAAAGGTAAAAAGGTAAGTAAGAACTTGCTGAAGTTCAATAAGTAAATAAAAGCGAGTGGTTATGGTGTCGAATACAACTTTTTCTTATGCGATTCTTTCATGGTTTCGCGATAACGGCAGGGCTTTGCCTTGGCGCGACACCACCGAGCCTTACCCCATCTGGCTGAGCGAGGTGATATTGCAGCAGACGCGTATCGCCCAGGGATGGGAATACTGGGAGCGGTTTATGCGCCATTTTCCCACTGTCGAGGCTTTGGCTTCGGCGAGCGAGGACGAGGTGCTGAGGCTCTGGCAGGGCTTGGGCTACTATTCGCGTGCCCGCAATCTGCATGCCGCCGCCCGTCAGATAGTGGCATTGGGACGGTTTCCCTCCACGCTCGAAGGCATCAGACAGCTGAAGGGAGTGGGCGACTACACCGCAGCAGCCATCGCCTCCTTTGCTTTCGGCATCAGGGCGGCAGTGGTGGACGGCAACGTGTATCGAGTGCTGTCGCGCCACTTTGGCATCTCCACCCCCATCAACTCCACGCAGGGCAAGAAGGAGTTTGCAGCCTTGGCTCAGTCGCTCCTGCCTCCTTCCGAGGTCTCAGCCTACAATCAGGGCATCATGGATTTTGGTGCCTTGCAGTGCACGCCTCTGTCGCCCCGTTGTTCCGATTGTCCGCTGATGGAGAGTTGTGAGGCTTTCCGCACGGGCAGGGTAGAGGAGTTGCCCGTGAAGCAACGCAAGCTTCAGATCAAGACGCGCCGTCTCGCCTATATATATATAAGGTGTAGGGAGTCGGCTTCCTCGCAGGCGTTTACCGCCATCCATCGCAGGGGCGAGGGCGATATCTGGCAGGGGTTGTGGGAGCCTTTCAATGCCTCGCTTCCCGACGGCACCCGTGCTGCCACGCCTGCCGAGTTGTTGCAGCAGTTGGACTGCGGTGCACCAGATGCTCATCTTCGTCTTCTGTCGCAGGGTGTGAAGCATGTTCTCACCCATCGCATTCTTCTTGCCGACTTCTATCTTCTCGAGGTTTCTCGTCGTCCGCTTCTTCCTCCCGATTACATCTGGATTCCCGAGTCGGAAATAGACTGTTATGGTGTTCCCCGCCTCATAGAGAA
>ERZ1034946.540-NODE-540-length-17977-cov-6.150932_pt1 | contig 17977 bp, 16 predicted proteins | sample MGYA00520591_ERZ1034946 | MGnify/ENA primary metagenome ERZ1034946 (study PRJEB33766, sample SAMN09781753) | gut metagenome | biome: gut microbiome | host: Homo sapiens | place: Madagascar | study: EMG produced TPA metagenomics assembly of the PRJNA485056 data set...
GTTATATTTTTTAGAAATTATCCATTAAATTTCTGCAAGCATTTAAATAAAATCATGGGTTTCGTTTTCCACAAACTCCCCATCTAAGAAAGCAAGATCATCCGTGGCTTCCTGTACTTCTGCTTCCTCGTCAAAATATTCTATCTGTTCCCCTTTCTCTTCCTGCTTTTCACACCATACGACCAAACGTTTGGAGGCATCTGTTCCACAGGTGGAAAGCAGTAGCGTCGGAACTTCCTCCTGCGTTCCAAGTAAGAAAGCATCTCCATCTGCCGGTGTATACTCGCATTTTACGATCACAAAGATCCATACCCCTTCATCCGGAAGATACAGATAGAGGATATGGTGTTCTTTTAAGAATTCATCGTCAAGGAAATTTCGAAGTCCGCGGAACATGCTGCCATCTTTCATATTGTGGCCATAAATGATGTTTTTGTCATCAGAAAAATCGGCATTGTTATCGGAATCCAGGAAAATCGCCCCTGCCACATGTTCTGTCTTCTTAAACGTATGTGTCAGGTAATAGGAGTCATCGTTTCCCTGTACTACCGGATAATCAATACTGGTATCCGGGATCCGGATCCATGCAACGATGTCCGGATTGATCTTTTTTAATGCCTTAAAATCAACCACGGTCTGTTTTCCATCGTTTCCATCCGTTTCTTTGGTATGGTCATCCTCATCCGTTTCCTTAACGTATGTACGCAGATCTTCATATTCCTGCACACCTTCACGGTACATAAAGTAAATGCCAAAACCGGTGCATACGCAAAAACTAAGTACCATCAGGCAGACTGCCACGATCATGATTTCTTTAATGTGTCTCATACAAACCTCCGATTATTCTTCCTGGAAAAAGGGCTGCCCGTAAATCGAGCAGCCCTGAACCGTATTCCTTAATTTCCTTTTTTCTTCTTATACCAGATCACGCCGCCAATGCCGCAGGCAGAAAGGACTGCCAGAAGGATCGGAAGCCAGATGTTGGTGCTGTCCCCTGTTTTCGGGCTGTTTCCTGTCGGTGTGCTGCCGGAAGGGGATTTGGTGTTTTTGATCTCTTTTACGATCTCGATCACCTTTGTCTTTCCGTCTTTGTATTCAAAGCGGATTTCTTCTTTTTTGCTGCTTAATTCATAACCATTTGGTGCTTTGGTCTCTACCAGGATATATTCCATGGTTTTCTCTACTTTTCCATTTTTATAAGTAGCAATCGGAATCTTGCCGCTTGTCGCTGTTCCGGTCTTATCCGTTACCAGTTTTTCTACGACTTTTCCGCTTTCCTTTTCACGCAGTTCAAATTCTGCTCCTGGAAGGGCTGCCTTACTGGTGGAATCGGTCTTTTTGATGACCAGTTTTCCATACGGATGTGCGTCCTTCATTTTGACTTTCTGGACTTTTCCTGTGTCTTTTACTGTAAATTTCACGTCTTCTGCAATCAGGTATCCATCCGGGGTCTGCTCTTCACGAAGGGTATATTCGCCTACCGGAAGTTTTTCGACCATATGCGGTTTATCCGTGGAAATCCAGCTTTCAACTTTCTTTCCATCTTTATCCAGGATGATCAGTTTTGCTCCCGGTACCTCACTGGAATCCGTAATGTCTTTCTTGCTGATTTCCACTTTGGTCACATCATCAAGCATCTGGTGTTTCTGTACTTCTTTTGTGTTTTCGACGGTAAATTCAATACTTTCCGCAGTCACATAACCATCTGCCGGCTTTGTTTCTGTCATCTTGTATTTCTTTCCTACGATAAGGCCCTTGATGATATGCGCTTCCTCTTTGGATACCCATTCATCCACCGTATTTCCATCCTCATCTGTTACCTTTAAGGATGCTCCCGGAAGTTCTTTTTTGTCCGTCAGGTCTGCTTTGGAAAGTTCTACTGTGGTCTGTTCATCTTCAAAGGTGAACGCATACTCTGCAACACTGGTTCCACTGCCCTGGTACTCAAAGGTAAATTCCTGTGGTTCCTGGTCTGTCACATAGCCGTCCGGGGCGGAAAGTTCCTTAATGTAGTACCTGCTGTCAACCGGAAGGTCTGCAACAAACTGGATCTTTCCATCCTCATCTGTGGTCTTTAGTTCGATCAGGGTGTCTTTCGCAAGGAGTACTTTCCCTTTTGAGGATACGATGTCGTCTGCTGCATAGAGGCCAAAGATTGCCCCGGAAAGTACTTTGTCGCTGTCCTTTTCTTTTTTCAGGACTTCCACCTGTACCCTCTGGCGCGCATTCTGCCAGTCGGCACTATAAGTAACCAGAGGGGTATCCTGGTCACGGTATGTAAGATCCACATATCTTGGTTCATTATCCAGAACGTAACCATGTGCAGTCTCTTTTTCCACGATGTAATAACGTCCAAGCGGAAGGTTATCCATCTGGGCGATGCCATTTCCATCTGTTGTAATGGAGCCGACCAGTTCATCTGCCGCATAATAATCTGCACTTACCCCGTCTGCTGCACGGATGGCTTCTGCCGCATAAACATTGAAGGTTACATCGGTCAGGTTTCCGGTCACATAGTTGAACAGGTGCTCGATCATGCCTTTTGCATTGTCAAGAAGGGATACACTGTCTAAAAATTCCCCTTTCTTGTTTACCAGAAGTCTTGCTACCGGAACTTCATCTTCCATTTTGACTTTCTGTACTTCTGCAGTATCAGAGATCGTAAACTCTACGTCTGTTGCACGTAAGTAACCGTATGGTGCAAGCTCCTCACGCAGAATGTACGTTTTTCCAACCTGAAGTCTCTTGATCACATGTGGAGAATCTTTTACGGATGTCCAGGAATCGATCACGTTGCCATCCTTATCCAGTACACTCATGGAAGCCCCGTCAAGTTCTGTTCCGGTCATGATGTCTGCTTTTGTTACTTCTACCGTTGTCGGCTGGTTTTTCTTCACGGATTTTAATTTGATCGTTTTTACGTCCTGGCCCTGGTATGTGGCATCAAATTCCAGGATCTCATCGGAAGATACATAACCCGCCGGCGCCTGCAGTTCTTTCACATAGTATCTGCCAAGCGGAAGATCCAGCGTAAACGCTGCCTTACCTTTTTCGTTGCTTGTGATCTCCTGAAGCAGTGTATCTGCTTTTACGACCACCTTGTCGCCGGAAGAAATTGCTTCTTTATTGTATAATCCAAAGGTTGCACCTTTTAAAGCCTTTCCGGTCTCGGCATCCTGTTTTTCCACACTTAGCTCTACTTTCTGGCGTTCATTGGAAAATTCCAGTTTTTCTTCGATCTCCGGTGTGTTCTGATCCTTATAGATAAAGGATACTTCCTGACTGTCTGGATTTAAGACAAATCCGGCCGGTGCTTTTGTTTCTTTCACACGGTATTTTCCAAGCGGAAGGTCTTTGATAACAGCTTCCCCATTTTTATTAGTGGTCACTGTTTTTACCAGGGTATCCTTTGCATAGATCACGTGACGGTTTCCCTGCTCGTCCACCTGATGATCCGGTGTAAAAATATCTTCTGCTGCGTAGATTTCAAATTCTGCCCCTTCCAGGGAAGTTTCTTCGTATACAAAATCCTTTTTAAAGGATTTTAAGGTTTCACCGGATTTATGGATCACCAGTTTACCCTTGACCGGATGGTTTTCATAGGTCACGGTAATGATGGCATCCCCGCTGACGGAATCCATCTGATAAGCTGTATTCTTGTCAACTTTGATCTCCACATACTGGGTATTCTGGGTGTAGCCATCCGGCGCGCTCACTTCCTCGATCCTGTAATTTCCGCATTTTAAGGATTCCGGAAGGATCAGGTAGCCATTTTCGTCCGTAAAATAGGATTTATGGACAACCGTATTTGGATAGGTCGTTACCTGTTCCACATACTTTTTCGCATCCAGGTTGTACACTTTGAATTCTGTATTGGCAAGGAGAACCGGCTGTTTGGTCTCATCATCCTGTTTCACGATCTTAAGCTTTGCTTTGAACTCATCGTCCAGAAGGACTCTCCATACCTGCGGTGTGCTGCTGTTCTCGGTTACGGTTACGATAAAATCATCTACCGGCATGAAATTATGCGGTGTTGTGGTCTCACGGACAATGTAGCGTCCATAAGGAATCGGGATGCTGCACGCATAGCCGCGTTCATCGGTAAACATTTCTGTTTTTCCGTCTTCCGTAAGAACGATCGGGGTCGCATTTGTAAAGTCATAGCTTCCATCGTCCTTTACAGTCAGGCTGCTGATCAGATAAGCAGAGAATCCGGCACCTTTTAAAAGATCCGCATTGGTCTTATCATTATCCGCTGCTTTGATCAGCTGGAATGGCTGTTTGATCACGTCTTCTTTGGAAACGGTATTTCGTTTTACCGTCTCTACCTGGTCTCCTTCGTAGTCACAGTTTACATCATGCTCCTCTTCGTCCAGAAGATAACCTACTGGAGGCGTGATCTCCTTCAAATAATACTTTCCAAGATACAGATTGCTTACGCTTGCTTTTTCCTCTTTATCGGTCGTCAGGGTAGCTACCTGCTCGTCCTTTTTATAAAGGACTCCGCTCCTGCCATCCGGATGGTTAATGTCTTCCCTTGCATAGAGCCCGTAAATGGCTCCTTCAAATACTGCATCTCCCTGTGCGCTGTTTCCTGTCTCGCTGTCTTCTTTTACCAGGTCGATCGTTGCATTTACACGCTTATTTGTAAAGGTATGGCTAAAGTTTACCTTTTCTTCCTTATCATTGGTAAACTTAAAAGTGAAGGTGTAAGTATCCTCACTGTTTCTAAGGTAAAGTTCCGGTGCCTGGATCTCCCGGATGCTGTAGCTGTAATTGATCGGAAGTTCCGCTTTATAAGAAGCTTTTCCATCGGCTCCGGTCGTTGCTTTTTCAATCAGTGTTCCTTTGGGAACAACGGTCTTACCATCAACTTTGATATCTTCTGCTGCATACAGCCCGTAAATACCTCCGGAAAGCGGATTTTTGGTCTCTTCGTCCTGTTTTTCTACACGGACTGCTGCCTTCTGGCGTTCATTTAAAAATGTTGCACTGCCAGTCTGCACTTCTACGGTCTGGCCTGCATACACAAGCTCAATAGTCTTGGACTCTCCTTTACATACATAATTATCCGGAGCCTTCGTCTCGGTTACTGTGTAGGTGCCAAGATAGAGGTCTTTTAACGTAACGCTTCCGTCATCTCCGGTAACCAGATTATCCTTGACAAGTGCACCTTTTTTATAGATGAGGGTGCCATCTGCCGCCTTGATATCTGCACCTGCATAAACACTGTAAACGGCTCCTTTCAATTTCCGTTTTTCGTAGGTAAATGTCACACCATTTTCCGTGACGGTCGCTCCGGTAAGCACTTCTCCTTCTTTATAAATGGTGAGTGCACCCTTTTGCTCTTTATCCGTTAAGTTCTTGGAAGCGGTCTGCCCTACGACCAGCTTTACCCCATAGGCTTTCGTATCCAGCACGTATCCGGACGGGCCTGAAATCTCACGAAGGTAAACGGTAGCCTGTGTTTTGGTGATCTTTACTTCGGATTCCCCTTTTGCATTTGTTGCCGGCATTTTTTTGATAAGTTTCGTGCAGGCTTCATCTGCATAGATGCCGTAAACGGCACCTGCAAGGAGCGCGTTGCTTCCCTTATCTTTTTTGATGATCTTGACCGTTGCTTCATCCGGCCAGTCTACCTCCAGGTTCAGCTCCAGTGTATCGGTATAATATCCAAAGCCGATATCCTGGCTGTTCGCCAGCTTTAAGAGCATGGCATGGAAATTAAGCGGATAGTTGGATGTGATCGCATATTTTCCTTTCAGGCTTCCAATATTCTGGGTGGTTGCTTCCAGATGGAATTTTTCACCGCCCTTTACGCTCACATTTCCGGTCCCGGTTTTTCCTGTCGTCTCATTTACAAGGGAGACCCCGTTTTCCAGATGGATTGTGATCACAAAAGCTGCATTTGCCTTCCATGTAAGTGTTGGGCTCTGGTTTCCATTTGCAGAAGCACTGAGCCCAGGTGTCAGCTCCATGGTCGTTGGATCCGGCATCTTTGCAAGGGCTGCATTGATCTCTTTTAACATGTTTTTGGCAGTTGTCGAAAGGGATCCTCCAAATCCGGATTCCCCGTCATATAAATAATCGACCAGATAATGCTGCATTGCACGGGTCTCGGAGGAACAGCCGTATTTTTCCATGATGGATTTGATATTATAGCCGTTGAATGTGCCGCCCCATCCGGGACCGCCATATCCGTAAAACATGGCCTTCCTTAAATAACGGTCATCACCGCCTTCATCCAGTTCGACCATATTTTTATAAGTCGTTCCACTTGGCGGGGACTGTTTACTGTGCTGCATGCAGTATGCATAGACGGTATAAGTCTTTCCGCCTGTTTTGTAACGGATATACTTATAGGAATCATTTCCGCCCTGTCCCATAACAGAATCAAAAGGATGCAGTTTTCCATCTGAATAATAGTAATAGGTATTAGCTTCAATGTCTGTTGAATCATCCCACAAGTCTCCATCGGAAGCTGCCACGGTACTAATACCGCCCTCAGCCTGGTCATATAGCACACTTAATGCAACATCATCCTCCGGCATCTCAAAACTGAAGGAATTTGTTCCCTCATCGTAGCTTACTTCTGCATACAGAAGATCTTCGGTATTCTCTGTCTGGTTTGCTTCGACAAGACTTGTTCCCACTGCGATCAGGCTTCCCTGCGGGATATCACCGGAAAAGTTGACCGTCTCCCCCGTCTGGTAACGTCCGTCCTCGTGGTCCAGTTCAATATTGAATTCATTTCCCTGTACGATGTCAACCTGATGGCTTCCATCCTCTGGTTCCTCATCGGAAAATTCTTCTGCTTCCTCTTCTTCTGGCTCCTCCGTTTCTTCCGGCTCTTCCAGAGTTTCCGGGGCATCTTCCGGGCTTATAGTCGGGAGGACGGGGTCTGCCTCCGGTTCGTCATCGCCGCTTTCCTGTTCCTGACCGCCATTGGATCCGTCTGTTTCTGCTTCCCTTGGTGTCACAGTAATGTTTCTGGCAACCAGATAGGCTTCCCCGGATGCGGGTGTAACAAGATATACGCATTTATAGGTCCCCGCATGGTTATAATCAAATACAGTCCCGTCTTCCATTGCAGCTTTTTTCAGTTCCACATGGTCTCCTTCAGAGAGTTTCAGTCCTGTAAAATCATTCTGGATATCAAAGGCCTCCCCTTCGGTAACCATAAGCGCAAGTTCCGGATCAGCAACGGTTTCCTCGATCAGTTCCTCCTCGCTTTTCTCCGTCTGCGTTTCTGTCTGTGTTTCTGTCTGTACCTCGATCTGCGTCTCGCTCTGTGCGGAAACGCCTCCCACCTCAGCGGCGGATACTGCAGAAGCTCCCGTCTGCAAGAGCGTAGTGCAGCACAGAGCAAAAGCCATCGCACCCGCCATCCATCTTTTCTTCCAGTTTTTTTCCAAGTGCACGTTCTCCTTTCATGATCGCTTTTTTCCCTGCAGTTTTCTTTTGGTCCGTCTCTTATCTGCATCGCTTTCTCCTTTCTTCCGGCTTTTTCAGCCAGATAAAAAGGAAACTGAAAAAATTCCAGTTTCCCTTTTATCTGACCAAACATATTATGCCGTCTTCCTGTGTTCTTTTTCCTCTTTTTGAAGGATCCAGTCATCCACGCCTTTGTAGTGTTCCATCCAGGTACCGGATGCATCGGTATCCCAGGTAACTCTTTTGCAGGACACATTCAGTTCCTCACAGATCTCATATAGTTTTATACAGCCTTTTCGGATCATGTCCCGCTTTCTGCGCTTTCTGGGGCATTCTCCATGATACAGATAAATTCCATGTTCACATTGCCGGCACGCACTTTTTTCATCGTGCTTACAGGACAATTCCATCATTTTATCCATGTCGTAACATTCGTAAACTCTTTTTAACCCCTGCTCTTTCAGTTTTCGCAAGACAGTTTCCAGTCCTTTATGATTGGAAACTCCAGGGACTCCGATATAAGGATTTCCTGTACACATCCATGCGATCTCTGCCTTTAAGATCCCTTCCGTTACGTAAACCGTGCCATCCTTTATTTTCCCAAACATTCCTGCCGGGCTGCCGCTTGATGTGCCTCTTTCTAAGCCGCTGCTGGTAAACCAGAGGTACTTCCGTTCTTTTAAAGGAACATCCAGCCGGATCTGGAATCCTATGATCCGTTCCTTCCCATCCCGGACCGGGCAAAGATACCCGTTATTCTTCCTATAAAAAGCAGCTTCCCAGTCACCATCCCGGTTGATGAAAAATCCAGGAACCCCATCCAGGCGAAATCCCTTTTTTAAGAGCTTTCTGGCAATGGCCACGGAATTCTCCTCATCCGTACTTAAAAAACCTCGTTCTTCCATCTGTCTGACCTCATTTAACGTCAACCCACGCAGGAGAAGGTTCCTCCGGTGTGTTTCCTTAAGCTTAAGAAAAGTGAGCATTTCCTTATATACATGGTCCCGGTAATCCCAGTCCTCTTCCGTAAGGGAAATGTGTTTCTTTTTAGGAACGATAGAAGCGAACCCATTTCGTGTCGTGGACTGCTGCCTTTTATCCGTTCCAGAAAAAGAAAGTGCCTGCTTTATCTCCTGGTAGGCTTCTTTATACCGGTTTCTCCCGTAAATGCCGGATAGTTCCGCATACAGTGTCAGCATGTTTCCGGATGCTCCGCAATGATAGCAATGGTAAACATTTTTCAGTTCTCCATTTTTGCGGATGCAAAAACTGCATTTTCCTCTTAAATCCCCGCAAAAAGGACATTCCACTGGAAATTCGTCCTGGTAAGAATCACTCAGTCTTCGGATTGACAAAAGATCTGCTACTTCTGCGATCGTAAACGATTCTCTGGCATACATGCCTTCCTCCTTTTCATAAAAGATGGCCCCGTTCCCGGAGCCACCTCAAACTATTTCTCTGTTTTCAGGCTGCTTTTTGCATTTCCTTTTCATGATCCAAAAGAATCTTCGCAGCTTTCTGTATTTCCTGATTCTGGCCTTTGTAACGCTGTACCAGCCATTTGATCGTCTGGTAACCTCTGGCATCCTGCATCATTTCCCCAAGAGGGGTTCCGGCATAGACACCAAAATTGCAGACAACCTTTTCTGCCCATTTCACTTCGTCTTCTGCATCCTCTACATTATCTATATCCTCTACCGTTTCCTCTACTGTCTCTTCTGATGCTGCTTCCTCTTCATCTTCTGCATCAAAAGAAATCTCATCATCTTCATCAAATGGAACTTCATCCGTTTCTTCAACTGCACGTAAACCGTCTGCATCCGTCTCGGCAGTAATTTCCTCATCTACGGAGATTTCCTCGGTCTGAGCCGGATCTTCCGCTTTGGTTTCTTCATCGGAAAATTCTTCCAGTCCGCTTTCACTTTCTTCCATTCCAAAAGTCATCTGTCCAGGAAGGTTTTCTTCTGTATCCGTCACTGCATATTCCACTTTTACAGGACCTTCTGATATGGCATTTCCATCACGCAGTTTTTTACGATCCGTTTTCTTTTCACTGACCGGTTCCGTTTGCTCCTGCTTTGCTGCGGTTTCTTTTCTTTCTGCCTTTTCCTGTTTCTTTTTCTTCCGGTTTTACGGAAGCTTCCTGCTTCGGCATTTCTTCTTTTTCCGTCCCACGCATGTCCGGATCGTCTATTCCAGATGCCTGCATGATGTTGAATTTATTTAAGAAATAATACTTCAGGCCATACGTCCATGCCGCACCTTTTGCTTTATCCGGTGCTTCATTGGTTCCAATGACATGCAAAAAGCTCCTTACCTTGTCTCCCGGACGGTCTGCATTGGTCCAGCACAGCTCCAGGTCAGCCTCATATCTCCAGAGTGTTCCCATTTCCTTTAAAAACACGGAATTGCCCTGTTCGTCCATCTGTGTCGGTCTTTCACTTAAGATGTCAAAATCGACCCCGTATTTATTAAGGGCCGGTGTCAGGCATTCATAAATATCATCCAGTTTTACAAAATCATAAGTAACGTCCTCACTGTACCGTTTGCGGATCAGCTTCGGCACTTTTTTCCGGATCCTGATCATCTTCTGGTTCAGATTCATGTAATTGTATTTACCCATATTATTCGTTTCCTCCTGATTTTTTCATTTTTTATACTAAGCAGAACGCGGAAGGCTTACCTCCGGCCCTGTCCCAGTCTTTTTTAACATTTCTTCCATTTCCTCCCGGATACATCCGATACAGATCTTCTTTTTTGAGATCTCCGGAAGTTTTTCAAGCAGCCACTTCTGGGCGAAAAGCTCTGCTGCCCGCTGTGGGTTGCTTAAATATTCCAGAAACATCCAGTCAGAAAATTCCCACTTCATATCCGCAAAATGAAACTGCGGCTGATAGATCAGATCCTCCGGCCGCTTTCCTTTTTTAATAAAACGGTCTGCATTTAGCTGGATATAAACCCTGCTGATCTCCGGGATCATCTGTGTAGCTGCATACCCGCCTTTTAACAAAAGTTCATCCCATTGTTCCCGGATAAGTTTCTTTCCAATGCGGCTTATCTGTGTTTCCAGTTTCGGGATCAGATCCTCACGCACAGGAAAACCAAAATCATCCGGTATCCCGATCGGCTTCAGAAAAAGATCTTCTGCTTCAGAAAAAGATCTTCTGCTTCAGAAAAAGATCTTCTGCTTCATAAAGGGAATACTCCGGCATGTGGATCACGGCACACCAGTTCCGGTCTGTTTTTCTGTTTTCCTTTAAACAGTCAAAGAAAAAGAAACAGTTTCCATATCTTGCCTTTATAAACAGCTGTCCGGAAAATTCTTTTACTTCACAATCCGGCGATTTCAGCCATGCGATCAGTTTTTCTGCCTCCCTGCTCTCTTTTAACCAGTCCGGAAGTTTTCTATCCATCACATACCTCCGTAATTTAGATATATGGCAGGGAATACCTGGAATACACCATCTTTGCCTGTTTTAAAAATGCAGAGCCTTTTTCTGCCTTTGCAAACCATTCCACGAAAAACCGTGTCAGGTTCTGCTGCAGTGTCCGGTGGGTATCAAGGGCATAATCCACAAATTCCCCATATCCGTCCATACTTCCTGCAAGCAGGTAGCAGGTAAACATTTTTGCCATCTGTTCTTCGTCTGACTGATCGATCTCCATTTCCTCTGCGCCGTCATACACCAGGCGCACCCTCTCTGGCTGTTCCTTTACATGCAGGCACAGATCATCGGCCATCAGTTTCGATGCTTCGTTTCGAAGATCGTAATACCCAACTTCTGAAAGACCTTTTAGCCAAGCAAACCCAAGATAAGTGTAATTGTCTTTTATTTCCTGCTGCTCTTTTGCCATGGACTCCATAAATTTTTTGTGTCCGGTGGGATGGCAGTTCAAGTATTCATCTACCAGCAGCCTTGCCACATCTTTTCCATTCGTAACCTTCATGTTTTCCTCCCATCAAAAAAAGACAGTCCATGCTGTCTCCATTCTTTTAAATCCTGTTAGTATTTTACAGTGCCAGGAATATCATATTCATGCCAGCGTTTTGACACACAGCCGGCAATTTTTTCTTCCAGAGCTAAAAGTCCTCTCTCATTCGTCTTTTCCTGCCTTGCAATGGTAATGGATTCACAGATCCCGCAGTAGATCTCGTATGCGCTGCATGGCTCATCCCCAGTAGTAGCCTTAAACTGCTCCACGGTTTCTGCAAGCAGTTTTTTGCCAAATCCTGCCTGCTTCATGATCCCTGCCATGGCATTTGCCGGATGCTCGATCCAGATATCACACAGCCGCATGACCCCTTTTAAGACTTCCCGGTAGTAATCGAAGATCGACTCTATGTTTTCCGTGAAATCTTCCATTCCTTTACAGTTTTTGTGCGTAACCTTCAGGGCATTGCCAAGGATCACATTTCTTGTCGGCTCCTGCAGGGAATAAAAAATATTCGCTCCGGACACACCAACGTCTGACGTAGTGATCCGTACAACTGCTTTTATGTCCTTATCAGTCTTTCTTCCATAATTCTGCATCAGTTCCTTATAAACATCTGTAAGTTTCGTATCTTCCAGCTGCCAGGACGCCGTAACAGAATAATGATCTGCATAGCCGTTTAAAAACGTTGCCTTCTCATAGTCCCCATGGATATATGCCGAGGTAACCATGTACATATCCGGCATGGATATGATGGCATAATCTTTTTCATCACCAGACAGGACTGCCCGTATTTTTCCTTCACAGAAACGGATCAGTGCTCTTCCTCTTGCAACCTTCAGGCATTTATTCAAGATCTCTGCCAGTGTTTTCTTATCGACATCTGCCAGGGCTTTGCCATCAATCCTGGCCCGTCCTTTCAACGATTTGATTGCTGAATTTCCTATATAACAGATCCTCTCGGGCAGGATAAGAACCAGCCTGGAATGAGATAAGGTATCTTTTTCCAGTGCTTCCAGGGAAATGCCCGGAACCTCTGTACAGGTTTCCTCTCCTGCAGCTGCCACCTTTAATTTCTTACTGGTGATCCGGATCCATTCTGCCCGGCTGTCTATCTCTTCCAGATACTCGCACAGTTCCTTTTCTGTCCGGAACTCCTTATAAAAGTCATCTTTATAATACATAATGTCCGCCTTTCCACGCTAGCTGAAAATCCGGACTTCAACAGCCTGTATCTTCCCATCTTCGATGCAAAATACATAGCCGTCTTCTGCCATCTCCATAAGCATTCCAATTTCCAGTGCATTTGCGTTTTCCCATTTAATTGTCTCCATAATCGCCCCTCCTGATTTTACAATGTGTTTTCTTTTTTTGATATTCTTAAGGTATTTCTTTTTGCAGTTTCCTTAACTGCCAGTTTCATTCGTGCTCCTCCTTTCTGCTTTTTATGCAATAAAAAAAGACACAAAAAGAATCTTCTTTCCTTCTTGCATCTTCCTTATATTTTGCATATCCATTTTTTCTCATTAAGGGCAAGACCGCCCCAAAGTGTTTCTTCCGGAATGTCCGGAACTAAAGAATAATCACAGCCTTTGATAAGCTGTTAAATTATTTTTCATTTAAAGACTAACACAATATATTGTAGTTGTCAATTAATTTTATCTATATATTGTGTCGCCAAGTTATTGTGTAAGTTAGTCTAATTTGGTTGTTGCATATTGTGGCAGGCGGCATTCTTACCGCCTGCCCTTTTCATCTGTCTGCATACGTGCATGTATCTGAGGGGAATAGGTGATCTGTACATGCACTATGAAAACGTCTTACTCGGCGTTTGGATCCGCCGGTGAAATATTTTTGGCAAGGCTGCGCCCATTGGCATCCGTCCCTGCTTCAAAAAGGACCGGCTGACCGCCGCTTAATTTCCGGTATCCATCCATCTGGATCTCCGAAAAGTGGGCGAAATAATCAATCCCGTCTTCACCGGTGATAAAGCCGTATCCTTTCTGTGCGCTGAACCATTTCACGGTTCCCTGTAGTGTTTCTGACATATCCTTCTCTCCTTTGCTGTATTTCCCGCAATAGTCTTTTGCGGAAACAGGGCAGCATGGAATCGAACCATGCCTGGTGCTCCCCTCCCTGCTATAAAAGGAATCTCTTCCTCTTATATTTCTTCGTTTCCTAAAAAAGTCCCGTTATTGAGTGCTGCATCCACCCGGCGGATTCCTAACAGCTTCTTTTCATTTATGCCAAAATAAAACCGATAGCGTTTTCCCTCCAAAACTTTTACGTTTTTATCCAGCAAAAGTTCACTCTGCCGTCCGGCCGGATCACTTACCCGGATCTTCCGTAATCTTGCAAAGGGATTTTTCCCGTCTATCCCGGTTACCAGCCCTTCCACGATTTCATAGGTCTTTTTATCCGCGGTGCGGAAAATAAGATATGTTCTTATAAACCCGATAATCCCAAGCAGGAAAGACCAGAAAATAAAAGTTTTGTCTTTCATCCATGTTCCCATAAATGATCCGAAAAGCAGGATAAAAAGAGACAGGATGCCATATCGCTGGATCCTGTCCTTAAAAAAATCCGGTATATTCTGATAACGTGTTCCAAAATCTTCCAAGCATCTATACAGCCTGTGCCAATACAGATGTTCCGTTTGCTTCAAGGCAGTCCTCCCTTCTTATGTTGTCGATCACAAGCTGTTTCTTATAGTAAAGCTGCGCTACACGGCTTATAAATTCCCGTTGTATCTGTTCCTGGAGGGAATCTGCTAAATTGGGTTCCCTGCTTTTTGCCTCTTCTTTTAAACATTTCAGGTGGCAGGAAACATCCCCTTCTCTTTGAAGATAGGAAAGTAGCTGGTATTCCTCTTCTGTAAGCAGCGGCTTTTTAAAAGCCCTCAGTGAAAACTTCAGTCCTTTTCCCATGGAAAGGGCTTCCATAAAATGCTTCATGCGTTCTGTCCGTGAAAAGGCCATGGGAGCCATGACTGACCGGCTGATAATGCTGTATACAGCTTCCTCTCTGGTACATCCTTCTGTCAGCACAACCAGGCCCCGCTTTACCAGACGGTTCAGGCAAAACTGAAAATCCTCTTTGTCCGCCCATTCCTGTGCCTGTTTTTCTCCAAGGCTAAATACAAGAAGACGATGCATCTGGGAATGGATCTTATCCTCTTCACAGAAAGACCAGGTGAGCGCAGCCCATAAAATAGTTTCCATTTCTGTAAGTACTTTTTCTTCCCCATCTACCCAGACACAAAACCTTCCATCTGCATCATCTTTTTTCATTCCGATTGCTGTATACCATCTCATGACATTTCCTCCTTGTCATTTTCACTCTTTCTAATCTCTGCTTCTGATTTGTTTTCTTTCATAACTTGTTACCCATACATCATCATTTCCAGGAATTTTGGAAGTACATACCCCAAAAGCATGCCTGCTGCCGTACAGATTCCGATATTCGGCCGCCGCAGTTTCCATACTTCCTGTGTTTTGCTCCCGATAATCCTTGTTCTTCCCGGTACGATCCACCTGAGTTTCCGATAAAACTCCATGAATCCCTGATTGTCAAAGCCAAAGGATCGTACACAGAAAACATCCCGTTCCTGTTCTTCCTCATCCAAAAGGAAAAAGCTTTTTGGTTCTTTCCCTTCTTTTCGGATCACGATATAAAATTCTGGAATTCCCCGTCTGGTTCCTTCTACGATTTTATCCATCTCATCGTAAAAGATCCTGCAGGACTCATATTTTCCGTTTTTTTCCGGCTGGCAGACTGCCAGGCTGTCCTCTTCAAGTGCCATATAACAGTTTTCTGCCTCCATGATCCTCCGGCTGATTTTTATGGCCTGACGAAGAAGCAGGATTATCGCAAGCGCCAGTGCAGTACACAAATATACAAGATCCCAGCATCTTTTCTGGTATATGAAAAAGTATGCGCTGATTCCCTCTGCCACACTGCATATTGCTGTCATAATAAAATACTGTTCTTTAAGGTCCATCAGATGATATACATCATCTTCTGTCGCCTGTAATCTCAAGGGCATCCATCCTTTCCGTCATGCCACGCTTATTTTATCCGGGGATTTCTTTTTTTCCTCTCGGCTTTTTATATAGTCTGTACATTCCCGGATGGTCTGTTCACACAGGTAATAAGAAAATTTCCCGATATGTGTGTCCTTTTCCCGGAGATTCAAACGGTTCTGAAGCCAGATATATGTGCTGTGTTTGGTCATATAACCATTTTTCCAGATTGCATCCAAAGCTCTGTGTGCTTCGATCCGCTTATTACGCAGATTGCTGTCAGCCATGGTTCCCATGGGACGCATACTCTTTTTGTGTGCCCCAATGTATGAATCACAGGAAGGATAGCCGCTGCATACATACAGGTATTTCTCCGGATCCAGGTTGTTATCCCCATAGACATAGGCTGCCGGCCTAAGTACCCCGGGTCTTTTGCAATATGGACAGTACAAGGTTTCCCGCATCTGTTTTTTCTTCTTTTTTGCCATCTGACGTCACTCCTTTCCATCTTTATCTCCGATGTTAAAGAAATCCCTTTTTCTGTGTCAACAGAATTCTTTGAAAATCATAAAAACATTTTCAGGAAGCTCTTTTGATAAGCCTTGTGATAATGCCTTCTGCCACTTCATAGTTGTCGTTGATGCGGGTCACCACAAATCCGATCTTATCTTTCTTTCCCGGAAGTGCGGACATATTGCAGGAATGTGCCACGGCATTGACTCCGATATCAAGGCGGATAAAATAGGTTCCCTTATAGACTTCCGTAATGATCCCTGTATATTTTCCCTGTTTATGGCATTTCCGGAGGTTATCTTTATTGATATTGGCTGTCGGACTCTTTGCATCCACTTCTATAATGATCTGGTCAACAGAGCTTGCTTCCACCTTATTGACCATGACCAGCACCAGATCACCTACCTGGAATTTTTCTCCGGCATCTACCATCCACTCCCAGGCCATGTCTCTGGCCCGGACAGATACTTCTACACCAAAGACTTCCAGGCGGACTGCTTTGGGAGCTACCGCGATCACCCTTGCTTCTACGATCCTGCCTTCATAGAGCATTGGTTTTTCCGTATCTTCCCCAAGGTAAAAAGTCTGCCTCTTTTTAAGCATTGCATCTTTTCTGGATGCTACAACACTCCGGCTCTTGTTATCCAGATCTTTGATGATGAAATCAATGTCACAGCCGAGCATGTTGTTAGCAATACGGACCTGACGGTTTAAGGTATCCGCGTTTTCACGCCCGTCTCCCTGAAGGTTGATCATCATTTCATTCATTGGGATAATGATCCGGAAACCATTAAAGTATGTAACAGCAACCATCCATCCACTCTCCAGTTTTTCAATGCCCCCAAGCTGGCCCGTCAGGATCTTTCTGGTACGATGTGCATTCAAAAGCTGATGCCATCTGGCTTCTTCCTGTTCCTCCATGCTTTCAACCTGCGCGTCTACATCGATTGTCAAAACACCATCGTAGACTGCACGCGGAACATCTTTTTCCCCGTTTCCCGCCAAAACTGTTTTTTTGGTATCCTCCATATACTTCCTCCTGTTCTTATTTATTTTTGTCTTCTCTGCTCCATCCAGAAAACTCCTTTTCCTCCGGTACTCAGGAAAGACAAAAGAAGACACAAAAAAAGCAGCCCGTTTAAAGCTGCTTTCTTCATGCCTTCTTTTTACAGATACCATTCTATAATACATGGAATTCTATGTCAATATTACCTTAATTGCAATAGCGTCGCATATTAGTTCCTTTTATGAATCCTGTACGACAGAAGGATTTGGTAACACTAAGAACTGCCAGATTCCTGTGTCCTTATAGAAAATTCCATCTCATATGTAATTGTTTCATTATATAGTGTTTATTTCTTCCTCTTAATCGTCCCCAATAAGACAACCGAGCTTCTTGTACATTTTTAAACTATAGATATTACGGAACAGTTGCAGTAGATATATATTTTTTCAAATAGCTGAAGGATAATACCTGATTATCTGTTATTTATATATATAATGCAGGAATTTCATCCGACCTGCCATAAAATTGCTTTCTGTCTATTGCTTTTTAGTGCACCGTTGTTGAATATATTTCATGTAAGGATTCTGTTTTCATTCTTATCTTAACGAATGGGTCTTTACGCTATATGCCTTTAGTCTCTGTAGAATGAATATTCAAGTTAAAGGTGAATTTTTATAAAGAAAACAGACCAATTGCGATAATATAGGAGAAGAAAATGTATGCACGGATATTACCAAAAAAATCTAAAAAAATGGCATAAAACTTTAAATTCTTACATGAATTATATCAGCTATGCAGAAGAACGGCAGGCGCGGCAGATGATCATGCGGCGAAGGAGTACGGAGCAACTTAAAAGGTCTCACCTTAAAACGGATCGATGCAAGATCGAACGTTAATGATAGCGCAAAAGCAGTAGTATTATGTGAATACGTCATTCATGTTGTGTGAATTTCTGTTCTTCTCCTTGCAATCACCCCATCTGTGCAATATGAAACAAAATGGGTATCAGAACGCAGCGTTTGGATGCTTCGTTCTGATGCCCTTTTACGATATAGTTTCTTTTACAGCG
>ERZ1034946.543-NODE-543-length-17892-cov-7.486741_pt1 | contig 17892 bp, 17 predicted proteins | sample MGYA00520591_ERZ1034946 | MGnify/ENA primary metagenome ERZ1034946 (study PRJEB33766, sample SAMN09781753) | gut metagenome | biome: gut microbiome | host: Homo sapiens | place: Madagascar | study: EMG produced TPA metagenomics assembly of the PRJNA485056 data set...
TGCACCTGCTGGAATGTGGTTATCAACCATAAGAAGATGAAGTTCTTCATCCTCGGAATCCTTAAGATTGTTTACTGCTGAAAGTAACATACCACAAGATTCAATTCCCATCATCTTTCTAGGTGGAAGATTTGTTATGGCAATAAGTGTCTTTCCAACAAGCTCTTCTGGCTCATAATAAGCGTGGATTCCGCTTAAAATAGTGCGGTCTGTGCCTGTTCCGTCATCTAAAGTAAACTGTAATAATTTCTTTGACTTAGGAACTGCTACACACTCTTTTACTTTAACAGCTCTGAAATCTGACTTGCTGAATGTATCAAAATCAACCTCTTCCTCGAATAAAGGCTCAACCTTTACATTTGAAAAATCAATCTTCTCATTAGCTGTAAAGAATCCGTTGTTATCGTTTGCAGCTTCTGCTGCATCTCCCTCGGAAGACTTGGAAGCCTTCTTGTCGGAGTCGAGTGACTTCATTGTCGGGAACAGCAATACATCCCTAATCGCTGCACTATCTGTAAGCAGCATACAGAGTCTGTCAAGTCCGTATCCGATTCCTCCTGTTGGTGGCATGCCCAGCTCAAGTGCATAGAGGAAATCTTCATCTGTGTGCTCTGCCTCTTCGTCTCCAGCTGCTGCATTTGCATCCTGCTGGGCGAAACGCTCTCTCTGATCAATTGGATCATTGAGCTCTGAGTATGCATTACACATCTCCCATGTATTACAGAAGAGCTCGAAACGCTCTACCTTTGTAGGGTCGCTTGGCTTCTTCTTGGTAAGCGGACTGATCTCGATTGGATGGTCTGTGATAAATGTTGGCTGGATAAGCTCCTTCTCACAGAACTCCTCGAAAAAGAGATTAAGGATATCACCCTTCTTATGGCGCTCCTCAAACTCTACATGATGCTCTTTTGCAAGTGCCTTTGCCTCTTCGTCTGTCTTTACTGTATCAAAATCTACACCAGAGTATTTCTTTACCGCCTCTGTCATTGTCATTCTGGCGAATGGCTTTCCGAGGTCAATAACAGTTCCCTGATATGATATCTTTGTTGAACCGCATACTTTTTCTGCCAGATAACGGAACATTGACTCTGTCAGCTCCATCATTCCCTCATAGTCTGTGTATGCCTGATATAACTCCATAAGTGTGAACTCTGGATTATGACGTGTATCAACTCCTTCGTTACGGAATACACGTCCGATTTCGTATACTCTCTCGAGTCCACCTACGATAAGTCTCTTTAAGTAGAGCTCAAGCGATATACGAAGCTTTACATCCTCATTGAGTGAGTTGTAATGTGTCTCGAATGGTCTTGCTGCTGCTCCACCTGCATTGTGTACCAGCATTGGAGTCTCTACTTCCATGAAATCACGGGATGCAAGGAAGTTTCTGATTTCCTTCATCATGAGGGATCTCTTTACAAATACATCCCTGCTCTGCTCATTCATGATAAGGTCGATATATCTCTGACGGTATCTTGCGTCTGTATCTGTAAGTCCATGGAATTTCTCTGGAAGAATCTGTAAGCTCTTTGAAAGCATTACAAGCTCCTCGGCATGAATAGAAATCTCACCAGTTTTGGTTCTGAAAGCATATCCCTTTACTCCAAAAATATCTCCGATATCGGATTTTTTGAAATCTGCATACGCGTCCTCTCCGATTGAGTCTCTTGCTACATATACCTGGATTTTGCCCTTTAAGTCCTGAATATTACAGAAAGATGCTTTTCCCATTACACGCTTGAAAAGCATACGTCCTGCAATGCTTACCTCAATTGGGTCTGCATCCATGATTGCTCTTCTCTCGTTGTAATCGTTATTTACAGCTTCTCTTGCTGCTGCCTCATCCATTCCATCTGTATTGACAGCCTCTCTTCCAGCCAGCAATTTGGCTTCATGCTCCTCATAAAGCGCTCTTACTTCGTCTGAATGATGGGTCTGCTCATACTTTGTGATTACGAATGGGTCATTTCCTGCTTCCTGTAAATTCTGTAATTTTTCACGACGAATCTTAAGCAGCTGGTTTACGTCCTGCTGCTGTCCGCCCTTCTGGTTGTTCTGCTCAGCCAATTTTCTTCCTCCTAAAAATTCCTGATTCTAGTTTGATTTTGAGATTTCAAGAATCTTATATGTTAATTCTCCAACCTGTGTCTCGATTGTTACGCTGTCTCCTACTGCCTTTCCGATAAGCGCACGTCCCACCGGTGACTCGTTTGAGATTTTGCCCTTTAAGCTGTTTGCCTCTGTAGAACCTACAATCTTGTATTCAAGCTCCTCATCATATTCGCAGTCAAGGATTTTTACCATACATCCTATGCTTACCTTGTCTGAGTCAGCTTCTTCCTCAAGTACTACCTCAGAATTCTTAAGAATCTTCTCGATTTCCTCGATTCTTGTCTCGATATCACGCTGCTCATCCTTTGCAGCATCATACTCAGCGTTCTCTGAGAGGTCTCCCTGCTCACGAGCTTCCTTAATCTTCTGTGATACCTCTTTACGTTTTACTACTTTTAAATCCTCTAACTCGTCTTCAAGTTTCTTAAGTCCTTCATATGTCAGTATGTTTTTCTTTTCCATTTTGCTGCCCTTCTCTTTATAATAATTTATTTTTGGTCTAATTCAACTCACGTATTATAGCTAATCACGCTGTCTATGTCAAGTAGGAGTGCCTCTAATGCCTCATAGGTCTCCACCGTGTTTATAGCGTCACGCATCCTGGAGGAATTAGGATAACCCGTTGTGTACCAGGCGGCATGCTTTCTGATTTCCCGGATTCCTATATATTCGCCCTTAAAATCAATCATCATTCTCGCCTGGCGCAGTATCATCTCCCTGACCTCCGCAAAATCTGGTCTTGGTTTTATCTGCCCTGTTTTAAAATATTCAAGAAGCTGGCTGAATATCCATGGATTTCCCTGGGCTCCTCTGGCTATCATAAATCCATCACAGCCTGTCTGCTCCTTCATTGCTATGACATCCTCCGGAGTGAGTAAATCTCCGTTTCCTATTACAGGGATGCTTACCGCTTCCTTGACCTGTCTGATTATGTCCCAGTCTGCCTTGCCTGAGTAATACTGTTCTCTGGTTCTTCCGTGAACTGCCACCGCGCTGGCTCCGCTCTCCTGGGCTACCCTTGCCATCTCTACCGCATTTACATGGTCATCATCAAAGCCCTTTCGTATTTTCACTGTGACAGGCTTCTTGATTGCCTTTACTGTTTCCTCTATTATATGCCCTGCAAGAACCGGATTTTTCATAAGGGCTGAGCCCTCTCCGTTGTTTACTATCTTTGGCACCGGGCAGCCCATGTTGATGTCCAGTATATCAAAGGGTCTGTCCTCTATCTGGTGGGCTATCTGGGATATTATCCTGGGGTCTGATCCAAAAAGCTGTAAGGACACCGGCTTTTCCCTCTCATCTATTGCAAGCAGGGTCTCAGTATTTTTATTTTTATACAAAATAGCCTTGGCACTGACCATCTCCATGCACAGAAGTCCTGCCCCCTGCTCCTTACATAATAGACGAAATGGCAGGTCTGTCACGCCTGCCATAGGTCCTAATATTAAATTGTTGGGCAGCTCTACACCGCCTATATTCAATTTATTAATCATTTCATATCCTGTTTTCTTCTATTTTGCTTCTTATAAACGATGTTTATACCCTTTAAGGTGAGATTTGGGTCATATATATCAACTGTAGAGGTCTCGCTTGCTATGATTCTGCCAAGTCCTCCTGTCACCACAACCTTTGCCTCTGGTACATGATTTTCCTCTTTCACCTTGTTTATAATGTATTCGGTCTGACCTATCTGTCCGTAGACAAGTCCTGACTGCATGCTGCTTATGGTGTCTTTTCCCAGTATATTTTCAGGCTTCTTAATCTCTATCTCCGGAAGCTTGGCTGCATCCTCCCATAATGCCTTTGCTGATATGCTGATTCCAGGGGCTGTGACTCCGCCCAGAAATGAACCATTTTCGTCAACAAAATCATAGGTTGTTGCTGTTCCAAAATCGATTACCAGCACCGGTCCGCCATAAAGCTCATAAGCTGCCACTGCGTCCACAATTCTGTCTGCACCTATCTGCTGTGGGTTTGGTGTGGCAACACGGATTCCTGTCTTAATACCCGCCTCCACAATAATCGGTGTGATTCCAAGGTATTTTATAATGGCATTCTGAAGTGAATGCATTACATTTGGCACTACTGATGCTATGATTGCGTCCTTTATGGCACTCTCCTCTACCTGATTTTTCTCAAGAAGGGTGCCAAGTATCATACCATACTCATCTGAAGTTCTCGGCATCTTAGTTGTGATTCTGAAGGATGCTACGATTTCATCCCCTTTGAACACGCCACATGTTATATTTGTATTCCCCACGTCTACAGCTAGTATCATCTCTAGTCCTCCTCAATGCCTTCGCCCAGAAACATAATCCTGTAGTATGTCTCCACTGACTCAAGCAGTTCTCTTCTCTCACTCTGATATTGTTTAATTTTTAACACGCTTCCGATTTCGTCATACATGAAGTCATTCTCGTTGCAGGATGTCCTGAAATCCAGATTCCCATCCTCATCAAAAAATAATTCAAGGATTCCGCCCACATCTTCTGTGTAGAGCACACACATGATTTTAAGCTCATCCTTTATCATTTCAGGCATTTTCTGAAAATGCTCATTCAGGTAATATTTCTTCTGGTAGCCGTTGGATACGCAGAGTATCTCTTCGTTTTCACCAGCTGCGTTTTTTATTTCATTAGACATATCCGTATATTCCTCTCACCGATACCTCGCCGCTTGAGACGAGCTTTCTTGATTCCCAGGTGTCCACTATCAGCTCACCCTTGGCAGTTATTCCCATTGCCTTGCCCTCAAACTCATCCTTGGGGTCTAAGACCTTGACCTGCTTATTCATATTTACAAGCAAGGCATTGTAATCTGCTGTGAGAGCCGACAAATCCTCTGTCTGTAAATAGATTTCATAGTACTCTTCAAAATGCTCCAGAGTCTTTTCTATTATCTCGGCTCTCCTGAAACGTCTGCCGCCGCTCTCAAGCAGAATACTGCCTGCCACCGCCGATATTTCCTCCGGAAATGCCTCGTTGTGTACATTTATGCCGATTCCAATTACTATATGGTTTATATAGTCAAACTGGGCACTCATTTCGGTTAAAATACCACATATTTTTTTGCCATTAATTACTATATCGTTTGGCCATTTTATCCTGGCATCAAGCCCTGTCACGTCCTTTATGGCTTCCGCTACAGCCAGAGCGGCTACCAGAGTAAGCATTGACGCATTGTTTGGATTTATCTCAGGCTTCAGCATAAGTGTCATAAATATGCCTGTTCCCGATGGTGAATCCCAGTTCCTGCCTCTTCTGCCTCTGCCTGCCACCTGCTTGTCTGCCACAACAAGAGTACCGCTTGGATAGCCCTGCTCTGCCAGCTCCTTTGCCTTTATGTTGGTGGAGTCTATCTGGTCAAAATACACAATTTCCTGACCAGCCCACTTTGTCTTACGGCAGCTTTGCAGTTCTTCCTCAGTCATCACATCCGGAGCCTTTGTTATGTGATAGCCCTTGTTCTGGACTGAATCTATCTCATAGCCCTGGTCTTTGAGCTGGTTTATGACCTTCCAGACCGCAGTCCTGCTCACGCCAAATTTGTTGCACAGCTCCTGACCAGACACATAACCATCGGTCTCACGGAGCATTCTTAATATCTGTGTTTTCATATGCTATATCTTTGTTATATCTTTCTTTTATATTATAGCCCAAGCTTCCCACTGCATAATCTTCACTAATCCGATAAGATGCATATCTGCTGATGCGGGAAGTTTTAGTTATTTAATTATTCAGCCAGTGTGGCCCTCATGATGGCCTTGATTGAGTGCATTCTGTTCTCTGCCTCATCAAATACAACTGAACGTCCGCTCTCGAATACCTCGTCTGTCACCTCAAGCTCTGAGAGACCAAACTTCTCATATACCTGCCTGCCAATTGTTGTCTTTAAATCATGGAAGGCTGGCAGACAGTGCATAAAGATTGCGCCGTCCCTGGCATTTTCAAATGCCTTTGCGTTTACCTGATATGGCTTTAAGTCATTTATTCTCTCTGCCCATACTTCTTCTGGCTCGCCCATTGATACCCACACGTCTGTGTATATCACATCTGCGTCTTTTGTTGCCTCTGCTGCGTCCTCTGTAAGTGTGATGCTTGCTCCTGTCTGGGCTGCTACATCCTTACAGTATTTTACAAGCTCATCATTTGGGAAATATTTCTTGTTTGTGCATGCCACAAAGTCCATGCCAAGCTTTGCACATGTCACCATGAGGGAATTTCCCATATTGTAGCGGGCGTCTCCCATGTATACAAATTTAACTCCCTTGAGTTTTCCAAGGTGTTCTCTGATTGTGAGCATATCTGCTATCATCTGGGTTGGGTGGAACTCATTTGTGAGTCCGTTCCATACAGGCACTCCTGCATACCTGGCAAGCTCCTCTACTATGTCCTGTCCGAAACCTCTGTACTCGATTCCGTCAAACATTCTGCCTAAGACTCTTGCTGTGTCAGCTATGCTCTCCTTCTTGCCAATCTGTGAGCCACTTGGATCCAGATAGGTAACATGCATGCCCAAATCATGTGCTGCTACTTCGAAAGAGCATCTTGTTCTGGTACTTGTCTTTTCAAAAATCAGTGCAATATTTTTGCCAACTAAATCATCATGTCTGATTCCTTTTTTCTTCTTTTCCTTCAGCTCTGCTGATAAATCAATCAGGTATGTTATCTCTTCTGGTGTGTAATCCATTAATTTTAAAAAGTTTCTTCCCTTTAAGTTCATTGCTCTTTCCTCCCTTTAAGTTTAAGTAATTTTACCCCTTTTGCCTGTTATACGCAAGTTTTTCTTGCATACCTTGGCATTGAAAAAGGCTCCGCCTTTTGGCGAAGCCTGAGTATGATTGATTTTACTGATTTAATTTTAATAGAAGACCATGGCTCCTATTACTGTTCCTGCGTGTCCTGATGATGCTCCACGGCATCCGGTACATCCGCCTGTATTGTCCACACCATTTATGGCATCTGTGGCTGCCTGATAAGCTGTTCCACTGATACTTCCTGATGCCAGTACACTTGCGAGCTTGCCTGAGCTTGCCGGTCCGAACTGTCCTCTCTGGTAGATTACCTCTGAGATTGAGTTTGGATATGCTCCACTCTTCACTCTGTTTATTACTACTGCTCCAACTGCAAGCTGTGACTCATATATGTCGCTGCCAGCCTCACACTGGATGATTGCCGCAAGCAGTGTCACATCATCTACTGCTGCTGGAACGCTTGCTCCCTGAGTTGTAGCTGCAGTCTGTGTGCTCTGTGCTGCTGCAAGCTTTGCTGCTTCCTCTGCGGCTCTCGCCTGCTCTGCCTCAATAGCAGCCTGCTCCTCTGCAAGTGTGACACCCACACCTGTGTTGAGCTTGACTGTCACATAATCAGCACTTACATAAGCTGTCTGTGAGCTGCTCTTTACTGCTACCCAGCCCTCTGTGGCTTCTGCCTCTGTATCAACTGTGAGCTTTGCTCCTGTTGACACTGTATCGAGCACCTTGCTGTCTGCGCTCTGCTCTGAGCGGATGCGGAGATTGTTGGTGTTTACCTCTGCAACTGTTTCACAATTGCTCTGGGCATATGCGTAGGCTTCTGTTCCTGTCACGCAGTATTCGTTTTTTACATATCCTGTTAAATTTCCTGATGTAACCAGTGTCCACTCGTCTCCTGCTTCAACGATTGTGGCTACATCTCCTTTGTATAGCTTTCCTGCTATGGCTGCTTCCCCATTGGCTGCCTCTCTGACATTTAAAAAATCATCTACATTTGCCATGAGATTTGTCTGCCATTCCTGCTCCTCTGGTGAAAGCTCCTCTACTGCTGTCTCTTCTGTATCGTCCTGTGCTGCCGCTACCGGAACCACATCATCCTTCTGTACAGATACTGCAACATTGTATTCATCTGCTGCTGCCTGCTGATAATCAGCAAGTGCTGCTGTAACACCGGCTATTCCATCATACTCTACACTAGTGTTTGCTATCACAGCCTTATCGCTGTTAGTAACCGCCGTGATTGATAATACTGTTGCAAGTCCAAGAACTGCAGCGCTCTCAATCACTTTTTTGTTTAGCATCATTTTTAGTCCTCCATGGTGTAATAATATGCTATTATTATTACACTTATGTTTCGTTTTTAAACACTTTATTTCAAATGTTACAAACATGTTACAGCGTTATAGTAGCAGAATATTTTCTGTTTGTCAAATTTTGGTTATTTTCATCCAAATTTTTTGATTGCTTTCATCCAGATTTTCAAACAAGGTGAGCGCCTGTACACACTTTTGCACATATGCAGAGAAGCTGCCACTGACAGCTTCTCTTGCATACTTTGGTATTAAAAAGCCTATTGGAATACCTCGTCCAAAACTGCTGAAATTATATGGTTTGTGTCCTCCTCATAGCTGGATTTTCCGGTGTTTTCTCCAGTTTTTTCAGAGCTGCTTTTATATACTGTCCTGCCTGCTGACAATGGCGCTGTGCTGGCTTTTTGTGTTGACAATTTTCTGTCCGGTTCACTTTCATCACTTTCCATGATTACATCCAGATACTGCTTTGCCTGGTCTATGGTTGTGTCTATTCTTTTCATTTGTTTTTTTAACCTGCTGCATAGGACAAGCATTATTACAAATTGCGCAATAAAAATCACTCCAATTGCAATGACTGCCAGAGCCTGTCCCCAGAATAAAACCTCAGGATTTGTCTTTAGAAGCTGTATGTATTGTTCTGTCATTTTACAAACATCCTCCTTTTGCCCTAAATTATACCCCATGCCTTTGACTCTTTCACCCCTGTTTCGGTCGCAAGTTTCGACATTTATCAGGGGTTGACTTTTTATTTCGTCAGTATAAGATATATCAGAGAATGACATTATATGTATTTACATATGATATAATAAGCGTAGCGAAATTATATCAGACGCGGAGTGCGTAGCACGGATGCGCATGCAGTATCATACATCATGTGCATTTGCACATGATGTAATGAGCGTAGCGAAATTATATCAGACGCGGAGTGCGTAGCACGGATGCGCATGTAGTATCATACATCATGTGCATTTGCACATGATGTAATGAGCGAACAAACTATTTACTATATAATAATGAGGTAAGTCTATGAAAAAAATAATTATGACTGGTGGCGGTACCGCTGGACATGTAACTCCAAATATTGCCCTGATGCCAGCCTTGAAGGAAGCTGGCTTTGATATCGAGTATATCGGTTCCATAAACGGAATGGAAAAGGGGCTTATCGAAGCAACCGGCACTCCCTACCACGGGATCTCTTCTGGCAAGCTCCGCCGTTACTTTGACTGGAAGAACTTTTCAGATCCATTCAGAGTCTTAAAGGGCTATGGCCAGGCGGTTTCTCTTATGAAAAAAATAAAGCCTGATGTGGTATTTTCAAAGGGTGGATTTGTGTCTGTTCCTGTAGTTCTGGCAGCCAAGCACTGTCATATTCCGGCTATTATACATGAGTCAGACATCACTCCTGGACTTGCAAACAAAATCGCCATAAAAGGTGCAAAAAAGGTCTGCTGTAACTTCCCTGAGACCATGAAATATCTCCCGGCAGACAAGGCTGTCCTCACAGGCTCTCCTATCAGGCGTGAGCTTTTCTTCGGAAACGCTGAAAACGCTATCAGGCTTTGCAATTTTAAAGACCACAGCAAGCCGGTTCTTCTCATTATAGGTGGCAGCCTTGGTTCTAAGATTGTAAACGAGGCTGTGCGCAAGGTATTGCCTGAATTGCTGGAAAAATTCTATGTCATTCATCTGTGTGGCAAGGGAAATCTGGACAACTCACTGTCCGGAACAATCGGATACGCACAGTTTGAGTACGCGAGCTCAGAGCTTACAGATATGTTCGCTCTCGCTGATATGGCAATCTCCCGTGCCGGAGCCAACTCAATATGTGAGCTTCTTGCATTACATAAGCCAAACATCCTTATTCCGCTTTCTGCTGCTGCAAGCCGTGGAGACCAGGTCTTAAATGCAAATTCGTTTAAGAAGCAGGGATTTTCTTATGTACTGGAGGAGGAGCACCTGACTGCAGAGTCGCTGCTTAAAGCGGTACAGGAAGTATATGATAACAGGCAGAAGTATATTGATGCCATGGCGCAGAGTGGGCAGATGGATTCTATTGGAACTATTGTTGATTTGATTAAGACTGAAGCTAAATGATTATCTGGAATATTGCATTATTCAGAACTGCTAATTTTAAAAAATGAGTGTGAAGTTTTCTACAATGCTTCACACTCATTTTATTTCAAGTCATACTTAATATCAAATTAGATATTTAATAAATCACTATATACCTTAAGTGCTCCATCAGTCTCATGTGCAAGCACCTTCTTAGCAAGCACCTTTCCAAGCTGTACACCTTCCTGATCAAAGCTGTTTATATTCCATACAAATCCCTGGAACATAACCTTGTTCTCAAAGTGTGCAAGAAGAGCTCCAAGTGTCTTTGGATTGAGCTGGTCTCCAATGATAATGCTTGATGGACGTCCACCCTTAAAGTTCTTATTCTTGTTGTCATCAGACTTTCCACATGCAAATGCTACAATCTGAGCAGCCACGTTTGCGCAGAGCTTCTGCTGGCTTGTGCTGTCCTGAATTACTACGTCTGTTCCAATCTGGTTGTTTCTAAATCCTACAAACTGTAATGGCACAATATCTGTTCCCTGATGAAGGAGCTGATAGAATGAGTGCTGTCCGTTTGTTCCAGGCTCTCCGAAGATAACCGGTCCTGTTGGATAATCTACAGGCTCACCAAATCTGTTAACAGACTTTCCGTTTGACTCCATATCCAGCTGCTGAAGATGTGCAGGGAAACGGTTTAATGCCTGTGAATATGGCAATACTGTTGTTGCAGGATAGCCAAGTACGTTACGCTCGTATACACCGATAAGTGCGTCAATCATTGCTGGATTCTCTAATACATTCTTGTTTGCAGAAACCTTATCCTCTGCTGCTGCGCCCTCAAGGAACTGGGCAAATACTTCTGGTCCGAAGGCAAGTGATAATACTGCTCCACCAACTGCAGATGTAGAAGAGTAACGTCCTCCAATATAATCATCCATGAAGAATGCTGCAAGGTAATCATTGCTCTTTGCAAGTGGTGATGTCTCACTTGTAACTGCAACCATATGCTTTGATGCGTCAAGTCCTGCGTTCTTTAATGCGTCCTTGACAAATGACTCATTTGTAAGAGTCTCAAGTGTTGTACCTGATTTTGATACAAGTACAAAAAGTGAATGTGCTACATCTATAGAATTAAGAACTGCTGCTGCATCATCAGGATCTACGTTGCTGATGAACTTAGCTTCCATCTTAAAGAGATTGTTCTTCTTTGCCCAGTTCTCAAGTGCAAGGTACATTGCACGAGGACCAAGGTCACTTCCACCGATACCAATCTGAACTACAGTAGTGAATTTCTCTCCTGCCGCGTTTTTGATTTCTCCGGCATGAACCTTGTTTGCGAAGTCTGCGATTCTCTCCTGCTGCTCTACATAAAATGCACGCTTGTCAACGCCATCTGCTTTTACTGCATTTCCAAGCTGTCCACGAGTCATATGGTGAAGAACAAGACGGTTCTCTCCTGTGTTGATTACTGCTCCATTGTAGAGTGCCTCAAACTTCTCAGCAAGCTGAGCTTCCTCTGCTAACTTCTCAAGTGCTGCAAGTACTTCATCATCAACAGCTTTTGCGGCATAGTTGTATGTAAGTCCCTCTGCCATCTTGACGCTGTATTTCTTTACTCGCTCTGCTCCGTTCTCACCTGACATTACATCCTGAAGGCTTACTCTCTTTGTATCTGAGAGTTCCTTGAATGAAGCAAGAGTATCCAAATTGTTCCACTTAACCATAATTAAGAGTCCTCCTGATTTAAACTTTTCTTCAATTTATTCAATCGTGGAAATTATACTATTAAATAAACCTTAATTCAAGGGTATAGATACAGAATATGGGGCTTATTAAGCCCCATACCACGCATATTACATCGACATTTTATTCTTAATTTCAGTAAATTCATCATCTGTCAGTTCAAGATGCTTCCACTCGATAACTCCCTCATTATCATCCTCTGCATAACGAGGTATCAGGTGCATATGGAAATGGAACACAGTCTGTCCTGCAGTCTCACCATTGTTCTGTACTAAGTTGTAACCCTGACACTTTAAAACATCCTTTTCTCTTGTCATGATTTTCTTTGCAAGCTTTGCTGCCTTTGCAAGTACATCCTCATCAATTTCAAAAATATCAGCGTAATGCTCCTTTGGCAGAATAAGGGCATGTCCCTTTGAAGCCGGGCTTGCATCTAGGATTACCTTGAAATCATCATCCTCATAGATTGAGTTTGTCGGTATCTGTCCGTTTGCCAGTTTGCAGAAAATACAATTATTGTCCTTCATTTTATAGTCCACCTTTCTTTGCTGCATATATTTAGAATGGGAATATCTGATCCAGAGTCCTTAAGGTCTTAAAATTGCCCTTTGCTGTCATATCGCCTGTCATAAAGGCTCTCTGGAAGGTCATTCTTCCCTCTACAATGCTCTGCATAATCTCCATGCTGAGCTTTGCCACCACATCAATCTGCTCCTCATTTCCATACTGGATAAGCAGGTCTCTGTCATTCACCCTTATGTATAAAGGATTCTTTATCCCTTCTATGATAAGTGAATAGCTCGCCTCAAAATCATCCAATGGTGTAAAGTGCGACTCAAGCTCCTTGATAAATGGATTCTGCTCCTTATCATTGTCCTGCCCCAGCAAATCCTTAAACATAGAAGCCAGCTCCTCTATATCCTCTTTCTGTTGTTTTACATAGGTATCATCTGATACATATTTAGAGAGCTGCTCACTTTCCTGTGGGGTCAGCTCAAGCTGCTGTGTCCTGAACACGCTTCTCTTTACAGCCTGATTGCTGGTAGGAAGGCTTCTGATTTTCTGGGATATTGTCCTGTATAGGTTTTCAGCCTTTTTCTCTATAATAAGATTGTACTCCTTATTGGCCTCAAATGCAGCCAGATCCTCCACGTATCCGCATAATCCCGGGCAAGGCAGACCGCCCAATACTTCCCAGGCATTTGTAAGTGTTGTTTCTGCGTCTCTTTCGCCATAGGTTGTGGACATCACAATCGGCTGCATATATGTAGTTGCTATCTTTTCCTTGTCTCCATACAACCAGCACGCATCCAGAAACTGCTGCATAAATCCACCTATGCCAAGCCACTCTACTGTGGTTGCCAGTATAATTCCATCTGCGTCCTTAAATGTCTGCGGCAGTGTCGCTATCTCGTTTTTGTGCTCAAATATATTATAACGCTTAACCTGAACCCTAAGCTCTCTCAAGACATCTTCCATCTTTCCTACAACGTATAATGTTGGGTCATCTAAAAGACCTCTTCCTCCATAATATATATTAATACTCTCTCCTGTTGGCTTTTATTAGACTAATTATAATCGTTCTACCATCGGAATTCAATCAAGAGCTTAGACAAATCGGTATTTTACGTCTGCAAAACGGACTATATCATTTGACTTTAATCTGCGTTTTTCCCTATATGCCACTGGTTTATCATTCACAAAAGTTCCATTACTTGAATTCATATCTGACAGATAAAATTCTCCCTCCTCCATGGCTATGCTGGCATGTATCCGGCTGATTGTGGATTTTGCTATCACTGCATCCATATCCTCGGACTGGCCTATTCTGGTTTCCTGTCCGGTTATACTTATATTGCCAAGCCCCTCATAGCCCTCATACAGGAGAAGCCCCTGCGGGTGTTCCCTGTAGTCGGTCAGACATACTGTGGGGTGTATCTGCCTGACAGGTTCATAGGTCTGTTCTGGTTTTTCCTCTTTGGCCTCTTCTTTGTACTCTTCCGGTTCTATTATGATTGCATCATCCTGCTTTTTCTCTTTCTTCTTGCGAGGTATAGGGCTTAAAATTCTGCTCTCACGGACACTTTTTTCTTTAACCCCATCTTTATCTGCGCTCTTTTTTCTGCTGCCTGACCATCCTCTGATATTGATTCCCAGATAATCCTCTATAATATCCGCCAGCTTTTTGAAAAAAACATTTTCTTTCTTCTCTCCGGTATCATTTATAATTTCTGCCTCATCAGGACTTATCTCTGGCAGCTCTGTATCTGCTATAGTTTCATAGTTTGCCTGCACCCTCGCCGCCTCCTGCCGCCTCTTTAATATCATCTCCCGGATATCCAGGATGCTGTAATCTGCGTCCAGAGTCTTCTGGTATATATCGTAGGCAGGCTGCACATTCTCCTTATCGCCGTGATCCAGCTTTGCCAGCATAAACTCTATTATATCCCTGACATAGACCGACAGGCTGTCAAAGACTTCCGGATAAATGGCATAGCGTATGCTCTCGTCCTGATTTGATACAAAAATTGTATCAGGGTCCAAAAGCAGACAATCTATATCCATCAAATTTCTTTCCAGTATCTCTATCTGATCGCAGAGAGTCAGGATAAATTTCTCTATGAAATTAATATCCAGCTTTTTAAGCTCACTCATCACCGCAAGAGACTGATAACCTGATATGTCATACCAGTATATTCCTTTCCCGTCCACATAGCTTTTTTCCACCTTAAGCAGACCCGGCATCTTATTTTTCAACATTATTTTCTCATCAAAGCTATCATCTCTGGCAGCGGCTGCCTTCATATAGCTGCCTGCCAGATTTCTCTCATATTCAATCTCCATCTGTCAGCTCTCCCATACACTTAAATCTGTAAAAATCATCCACAAGCCACAATCCATCCAGAATCTCCTGTTCCCTCTCCTGCCTTATCTCATCATATAGAATCAGCCCTGCTCTCATGCCAATGGCCAGCAGGAAAATAAAAATCGGAACTATAATCGCAGCCTCAATCGTATAACTGCCCTTTAGCCTCATGTCTTTTCCCATATCAATACTCCAATCAATTTTGCTTACACCAGTGCAGTAAATAAAATCTGCTCCGCCATATACCCTGCAAACACAAATGGGATAAATGGCATCTCATAATCTCTTTTCTTTTTGCATATGCAGATTAATACCAGAGCTGCCAGCCCTGAAAGTGTTATTGCAATCATTCCAACGGCTATCAGATTTTCTACATCCATATATATTCCCATCACAAGAATAGTCCATGCGTCTCCATATCCAATCTTCTCACCGCTTACCCTCGCCAGTAAAAACAAGAATATGCCCGGAAGAATTGCAATAATCCTTGGCATGCAAAACAGTTCTCCCAGATATAATTGCAGGGCTGCTCCAAATATCCCCCATATGCCAATCACAATAAGCGATACCTTTTTGGTGGCAAAATCCGCTGCTCCCAATATGAAGAGTCCGACTGCCACCATCCAATTAATCATCATTTTCTATCCTCCACACTTGCTACATGCTGACATGCCATCCACTTCCGATAATTTCACAATATGAATTGTCCTTTTTAGGGCACTGCAGGATATATCACTGTGATATAACGTACCATAGTCTGTTATATAGACTTTTGAATCCGCCATATTTTTTGCCACGCACTTTGAACACGCGCTGTATTTAGCACCGCTTTTGTTCCTGAGAGGCGCTATATCACTGATATTTACGCTGTTTATGCTCAAATCAAGATAGCTGCAGCTCTTACTTTTATGGTAAACGCTTCCAAAATCTGTGATATAAACATAGCTGCCCGTCTCACTCCCTGATGTCTGCCCAATCCATTTTCGGCTCAAACTCGTCTGAGATACGCTATATTCAGAAATTTCAAAGAAATTAAATGGTAATTTAACCGCATATTCTGCCCTTAATTCCACATTTTCCCCTGAAAAATCCGACTTTAACAGTGAAATACCTGCTGCTCCCCCCTGCACATAGTTTTCCACCTGTTCATTATCCTTAAGCTTACTTATCATAAGCCCCTCTGCCGATAGCAATAGGGCTGGCTCCGAATCCACAACACACGCCTCCACTGCTGTCATCCTTGAGGCATATGTAAGTGCTGCGCTCACACCGGTCTGCACCTGCAAAATTCTGAAATACATAAGTATAAAGACTATAAAGCCTGCCACAATTGGAAATATAACAGCTGCCTCCAGGGTATAGGAAGCCTTCCGGCAGGTGCATGATGGTGTCTCCTTGTGCTCGTCTGGGAAAACTTGTCTAGGATAAATCTTTGGGAGAGATTTTATGCTTAAAAAATTAGAATTTTTATTACAACGAGACACCATCATACACCTGCCTTTCTGACTTTTCATTTTATTTTGTCATTCCCACCTGCTTATGTAGGAATAGTCCACGCTCTTGCTTATTTGATTCGATGTATAATTGTAGAACACTGGATTATAGCTGTAATCAAAGCTGATATTTAATCCAGATATAACATTATCCATCCTAAAATTATCATATCCAGCCACACTTCTGATTGTGGCTTCCTCTATATCCATAGACCTGTAAGCCATGTTTTTTGTCCCCTTAAGCATAAGCAGGGTTCCAAGAAACTCTGTATAAGACATGCCTGTTGTCACAGACTTTGCCCTTGCCTGGCCTGACAGGAGCGCAGCTATCTCAGATAAGTTGGAAGTCCAGGTGGCTTGGGTCTTTACCAGAGGAACCTTATCTCCATCTAAAAGGGTCCTCACATCCAGCACACTCTCGCAGTAAGCCCAGCTTGCCAAAAGCCCCTGCTTTACGGCAGTAATAACCACAGGATTTGCAGATGCACCTGCAATGGCAGTAGCAAGAGCAAGAGCTTCCTCCTTTTTCTTATAATCACTCTGGAGATATATGAAATTGGCTGCTTCCCTGGTCAGTATCAGCTCATGTATCACGGTCTTCAGATTGTCGCTGTCACCGGCTTTTCCAGCGATTATGTACTCTGCCTCATAGCTTAGGGCATGGTCTGCGGAGGGCTTGGTATAGTTACCCATTTTTTGGATAATGTACTGCTCCATACACACATAATCCAGCCAGTCCGTGTCCGGCACCTGCTGATTTGCCCCATGATTCAGACTGCGGTTTGACACATTATCCGATATATTAATGGTATTGCCCGACACACTTGCATCACTGCCCAGAACAAGGGCCAGCACCCCGGATGCCTTTGCTTCCTTCACTGTGCCAAAGGTGTCATCCTCTATTCTCTCGTCTGTGTCTTCCTCTGCCTCCTCACTCTGCTGCAGCTGCTCAAGCTGTTCCACGGCATCATCCACATTCTTGTCCACATCCCCGCTCTCTGCCTCCATCTGGGCAGATTCCATGTAGGTGTCATAGACAGCCTGTGCTGTGCCATAAGCCAGAGTCTCCCTCATGTATGCCGCCACACTCGCCTCGTATACTGCACCATCACCATCTGTAATCAGTGTGTATGAGCTTACATCCGCCGAATCCATGCTAAGTCTAAGTAAATCCAGTCTTTTTTCCCAAAACAAACCCTTTGGTTCAGCAAGCCCAGCCTCTGACAGATCCTTTAGGAACCACTCCACATTAGTACCCTGACAGTCATAGCCCAGCAGACCATAGTTCTCATACAGGGGAATACAGTACTGCGAAAATACAGATTCTATATCAGCATTTGCCCTCATCTCAGCCACTTTACTAAGCTCCGTGTATCTGGAAGCCTCAAGCAGGGCAAACAGGAAATTCGCTACCAGCATTATGACTAATGAGGCAAAAACAGTTATGCTTCCTCTTCTTCTCATACTTTTCCGGCTTGATCTGTTATGGTGTCGAAGATGTCATTTACCAAATCTGTAAGCTGCTTCTTAAAAATTAATACAATTCCAATC
>ERZ1034946.544-NODE-544-length-17838-cov-6.921667_pt1 | contig 17838 bp, 14 predicted proteins | sample MGYA00520591_ERZ1034946 | MGnify/ENA primary metagenome ERZ1034946 (study PRJEB33766, sample SAMN09781753) | gut metagenome | biome: gut microbiome | host: Homo sapiens | place: Madagascar | study: EMG produced TPA metagenomics assembly of the PRJNA485056 data set...
TTCTTTTGTTGATTATGTTATAGCACTATTATTAGCACTCGTCAAGTGTGAGTGCTAATAAAAATTATAAAATAATTATAAACTTATGCTTACATTATAATATGCTATTTTTCAAATGCCCCAAGCCCCGGATAATAAGCGGCTTCTCCCAGCGCTTCCTCGATTCTAAGAAGCTGGTTGTACTTGGCTGTCCTCTCACTTCTGCATGGCGCGCCTGTCTTTATCTGCCCACAGTTCATAGCCACAGCAAGGTCTGCAATAGTGGTGTCCTCAGTCTCACCAGAGCGGTGGGAAGCAATAGCTGTATATCCAGCCCTATGAGCCAGCTTGATTGCATCCAGTGCCTCCGATACAGAGCCAATCTGGTTTACCTTTATAAGAATCGAATTGCCACAGCCATTCTCTATGCCCTTTGACAGGCGCTTTGTGTTGGTGACAAACAAATCATCTCCAACAAGCTGTACCCTCTCTCCCAGCTCAGCAGTAATCTTTTTCCAGCCATTCCAGTCCTCCTCATCCAGAGGATCCTCAATGGACACAATAGGATATTTCTCGATGAGCTTTTTGTACATATCTATAAGCTCCTCCGAAGAATAATCCCTTCCGTTCTTTGGCATATGATATGACACCTGTCCGGTAATCTCATGCTCAGCCGTCATCATCCCTTCTTTGCGTAATGGCTTCCACTCACTTGCAGCTACATCAAGAGCAAAGCATATGTCCCTGCCAGGCTCATAGCCTACCTGCTTTACAGCCTCTGTCATGGTGTCAAGCACATCCTCAACCCTATCAAAATCAGGGGCAAAGCCTCCCTCATCACCAACCGCTGTGGATAAGCCCTTCATATTTAAGACCCTTGCCAGAGAATGATACACCTCAGCCCCCATCCTCAAGGCTTCCTTAAAGCAGCAGGCTCCCACAGGCATTATCATGAACTCCTGAAAATCAATTGAGTTTTTGGAGTGGGCTCCACCATTTATGATATTCATCATAGGCACAGGCATTGTCGCAGCAGCCACGCCTCCTATAAATCTGTACAAAGGAATGTCAAGGGATTTTGCCGCCGCATCAGATGCAGCAATTGACACGGCAAGAATAGCATTTGCGCCAAGCTTTGATTTGTCATCAGTGCCATCTGCCTCTATCATGGCTTTATCAACAGCATAAATGTCAGAGGCATCCACCCCCTCAAGACGTGTGCTAATCACTGTATTAATATTGTCAACAGCATTCTGCACACCCTTGCCCAGATACCTCTTCTCATCCTTGTCCCTAAGTTCATGCGCCTCAAACTCTCCTGTTGATGCCCCAGACGGAGCAATTCCCCTGCCCACAGTGCCATCATAGAGATATACCTCAGCCTCCACAGTGGGATTACCTCTTGAGTCCAAGACTTCCCTGCCCAGGACTTTTTCGATTTCTAAATATGACATATGTTTCTCCTTCCATAATAGAATTTCCCAATTTGATATAAATAATATTTCCATATCTAAGTAGAAACATACACATATGTCATTTTATATTTTCATTTTGTGTTAAGTCCAAATACCTTACATAAAATGTGCTCAAAACCTAAAACAGGATACCACGCTGAAACAGTCAGAAATTTGTGCAGAGTTACGGATATAATATTTTCTAAATGTTCTAATATAGGTGTTTTAAAGTTGACGCAACCGTTCGACATTCGCCATCCATGGCTCAAGTCTCGCTCTCGGCAACGTCCTGTTGCCGAGTTGCTGGGAAACGTATAGAACATTAAGAAAATCTAATATCCTTCACAAAGCACAAATTCCTGACTGTCTCAGCGTGGTATCCCTCCACACCGCTCAAGCACATTTTCACAAAAGTTTGCCACATACAATAACATACATAAAACCTGCCACTGGCAGCTTTTCTTGCATACTTTGGCATAAAAAAGCAGGCCGCCCCAAGGGGCAAGCCTGCCAAAATCAATGATGTCCTCGACATCCTATTTATTAACTGAATTATCTTTAACCCTGTCCTCAAGACGAAGCGCACGAATAATCAGGTCCATAGAGCCCTTCACACCATAGCTTGCACTGTTGATACACAAGTCATAGTTAGAAGCCTTGCTCCATTTTCTGCCAGTATAGTACTTGTATTTAATCTGATGACGCTTATCCTCAGCATCAATAAGAGCCTTAGCCTGCTTAGCTGTGAACTTAGGATTAATCTCCATAAGCCTCTGCACACGCCTCTTTACAGGAGCTGTAACGAAAATACTTACATGAGGAATATGATTGTTCGTAAGGATAGCATCTGCGAAACGCCCCATTACTACAAAATCCTCCTGCTTAGCCTTCTCAACAAGGAACTTGCTTGTATCAAAGAAAAGCACATCATCCTGTGGAAGTCCGTGGTATTTAGCGAAGTTCTTTATTCTCTTGATGAGAGACTCATGCTTCTTCTGCTGGATAGATGCGATTGCCTGAGCTGCATCATCACCACTCTGCTGCTTGAATACCTCATTCATAACAGATACATCATAGAAATTCATACGAAGTGCATCTGCAAGCTCAAATCCAATTTCGTTTCCACCACAACCACATGAACGACCGATACAGATGATAATATGGTCATCTTCCTTGAAACGGTCATGTAGGTTGACGCTGTTTAAGTCAGCAATCTTTGGATCAAGGATATCTCCATCAGCATAGCTTGTAGGGAGATTCATTGTCTCATCAAGGATTTCTCCGTATTTTTTCATAATCTCATGGCGTGTATCCTTGTTATTGATAGTACGAGCCATGTTGCTTATCAGAGCCAGCTCACTTCTGATTTTAAATCCCTGATTTCTCTCGTGAAGAACTTCCATAATATTTCTGATGGCAACATCCCTGTCACCAGTAAATACCCTGCCGAGGCTTGAACCAAGCTCCTTGTATACTTCTCCATCTAATTCATAAATTCGGACCGCAAGATCCTGGATTTTCTTATCATTAAATTCCATATCTTACCCCTCCTCTATAAAAAGAACAATAATGTGTCAATAATAAACACTGGAATCAAGTATCTGACTGACCATCCAATATATCCAAAGAAGGATGGCATCTTAACACCGTTTTCATCTGAAATAGACTTAACCATGAAGTTAGGAGCATTTCCGATGTATGTGTTAGCACCCATAAATACAGCACCACACGAAATAGCCATAAGCATCTTGACTGGTATTGTACCAACTGTTGTTGCAATTCCTGACGCAAAACTCATAGAACCTGCTGTAGTAAGGAATACAAGGTATGTTGGTGTATTGTCAAGGAAGCTTGAAAGTGCACCTGTTACCCAGAACATCTGGAATGGATGTGAAAGTCCAAGGCTTGCTCCTGCGCTCTTTAAAATCATAAGAGCTGGCTGCATTGTAATGAAGATTCCGACGAAAAGTACAGCAACTTCCTCGATAGCTCCCCATGTGAAATGGTTCTCCTTACGAATCTCAACATTAGTTGTCTTGAATGACAGGAATGCAGCAAGAAGAATTATAGCAACCTCAATAATAGCTGGAACTGTAAGTCTTACCTCACCGAAAATGTGGATACCAATAACCTCACCTGCTGCGTTCTTGAATGCATCAAGCTCTGGAAGAACACCGCTTAAGATAACCGCAACTACAATCATGATGATAAATATGAAGTTATGAGCTCCTTTAATTCTTACAAGTGGCTCTCCCTCTTTAATCTCAGGCATTAATCCCTTTGAGATATCCTTCTGGTAAGCTTTCTTGTCCAGGAAATAGAATGTTGCAAGAAGAAGTACCATGTTAACTAATAAAATAGGTATTAATCTAAGGCTCCAGAAGAATGGAACTCCTCGGGAAAATCCCATCAAAAGTGGTGGATCTCCGATTGGTGTCAGACATCCTCCGATGTTTGATACGAGGAATATGAAGAATACCATAATGTGTGTCTTATTTTTTCTCCATGAATTCATCTGAATAATTGGTCTTACAAAAAGCATTGATGCTCCTGTTGTACCAATCCAGCTTGAACAAAGTGTAGCTATAGTAAGCAAAACTACGTTTACCTTTGGGTTACCTGCAAGGCTTCCCTCAAGCTTGATATTACCTGCAACACAGAACAGACCAAACAACAGCACGATAAATGTAAGATAGTCTCCTATGATACACTCAAGCACTGTTTCAGCAGCTGTGCCGGCACCGTATTTAATCGCAAATGGAATGATAAATAAAAGCGACCATAAAATCACGGCGTATGCTCGGTTTTTCTCCCACCATTCAGGCTTAACCAATGGAAAAATTGCAATGCAGAGCAATAAGCATGCAAATGGGATGCATAACCACAATGGTATGTTTGTCATTTTAATCACCTCTGAAACTATTTATATTGCTTTTTTGACGTTCTCATTTTACTACTCTTATAGTATAATTCAACCTCAAAAATAATTTTTGTGTATAATGGCTATATTTTTCCAAAATAAACTATATACATATCAAAAATACACAAAAATTGCTTCTTATTTATAGTTCCACTCAGTAAAATCATCTACTGAATAATCCGCCATTGGAGCACTGTCATTTGCCGGTGAGATGTCTGATTTTACATAAAATGTGGCAAAGTCAACCTGTCTGGCTCCCTCTATGTCATTTTTTGAATCGTTTCCTATATATATAGTCTTTCGTGAATCAAGCTGTTCTTTCTCGATTAAAGCATCAAAAAATCTCTTATCAGGCTTCTTGGTCTTATAATCTGATGAGATTAAGACAGCATCAAAGTATTTAAAAATATCTATGCAGCGCAGCTCATACTCTGTAAAAATTCTCTGGGCATTTGACAGAAGATATACTTTTTTACCTGCCTCCTTGAGGTATGAAAGCATCTCCTTAGTTCCCGGATAAAGACGTACAAACTCCGTAGCCAGCACTCTGAAAAACTGTCCTGTATGTACAGCAAGCTCATGGGAGGCCTCAACCCCCTTTTCCTTGTACAAATCCATAAACACATCTGTAATCTCAATTTCAGGAGACGACTCATGCTCATACTTAGGGTTGCCTGCCAGCTCGCTTTTAAGCGCAAGCTCCTTTCCGCTTACCAGTTTCTTATAGGCATTCTTAAGCTCCTCTGATTCATACAGGGCTCCATAATAGCCATAAAACATAGCAAGTCTCTCCCAGATTTCTTCTTTGTTCTCATTTGTACGTATGTCAACCAGTGTTCCGTACAGATCAAAGACATAATTGTCATAATTCATAGGTAATTCAGCTTTTGTTTTCATAACTTTAGTTTTCTCCGTTTAGTCCATATTATCAATATCTGACAGAATTTTCAAGTTACTCTTCTTAGGGTTTCCAATATCTTTTTCTCCATTCTTGATACCGCCACCTGATTCATATTCATGTGCTCCGCAATCTGTCCCTGGGTCAGATTTTTCACATACCTAAGATATATAAGCTTCCGCTCATCTCCCTCTAATTTCTCCAACAGGCTTGACAGCAGAATGTTATTTTCTATCCTGTTTATATCCACTTCCCCCGAATTTGCATCCTCAATTACATCACCTAAGACACCATCATCGCCGATTGGCTGTGACAAATAGTTTACCGGCAGATTAGCGTCCATCGCCACAATCACATCCTCCCGCTTAAGTCCTGTAAGCTCACATAATCGTTCCACCGTAATATGATCCGGCTCGTCCATATTCCGAGTGACTGCTGTAATCTTTGCCACATCCTCCATTATTTTTCTACTTACATGCACCTGCCTGTCATCCCTCATAAACCTCCTGATTTCCCCAAGTATCATAGGCACAGCATAGGTGGAAAAAGCATTGCCGGTATCCGGGTCAAATCTGTCAATCGCCTTGATCAAGCCCATTACCCCAATCTGCACTATATCCTCCCTCTCGTACTGCTTATTGCCTATCAGCCCATCATTTCCCACACAGCAGGAATTTGATATGGCATAGCCCCTTGCCTTTAACTGCTTCACCGCCATGTGCACCAGCCCAAGATTGTTAAGCACCAGCTCGTCCCTGGCTTCCTTATCTCCCGCTCTCGCTCTTATTATGTACTCCTTTAAGCTGTCATCTTTTGTAGATGCCTTACTCGTTAGTTCCTCCTAACTTCTTTATCATAGTAACCCTTGTTCCCTCTGCCGGTCTGGACCAGACCTCAAGCTTATCCATAAAGGCTTCCATAAAGGCAAATCCCATGCCTGACCGCTCCATCTCAGGTTTTGTGGTAAAAAAGGGTTCCATTGCCTGACTTAGATTTTCTATTCCTACTCCCTTGTCAGTGACCACCACAGTCAGTTCCTTTCCCTGATAAGTGCACTCCATCTCTACCTCTTTTGCACCACCATGGATTATGGCATTAGTCACCGCCTCAGACACAGCAGTCTTTACATCATCCAGTTCCTCCATGGTAGGGTCTAACTCCATGATAAAGCCGGCAACTGCCATTCTGGCAAAGGCCTCGTTCACTGATTTTGCATCAAATACAAGTTTCATTCTGTTACAGCTTTGCTCCAAATTATTCATACTATTCCCTCACCTTCACAATCTTGTACAAGCCCGACGCTTCAAATATTCGCTCAATCCTGGGTGTCACTCCACAGACAACCAGCTCTCCATCCAGAAATTTCATTTTTCTGCTCCTGCCTATTATGACGCCAATCCCTGAGCTGTCCATAAAGCATGTCTCTTCAAAATCCAGCACCAGCCTCCGCACTCCTCTCTTGTCCACCATGTTGTCAATGCTCGCAATCAGCATTTTAGCACAATGATGGTCCAGCTCCTTTGGCATCTTATACAATAGTTCCTGTTCTCTCATTTTAACCTCCTCTTGCATCCTTTTGCATACATAAAACCTGCCACTGGCAGCTTCTCTCACATACTTTGGTATCCAAAAATCCCTGCCGCCGGCAGCTTATCTGGATAAATGACAGCAAAAAATGCCAGAACAACTCTGTCCTGACATCTTTTGTAAAATATATTAAGTTTATTGTGCATCCACATAATTTGCTGCTGTGTTTGCCTTTTCTGTGCCTGGGTAATTATCAAGTATATACTGATAATACTTCTTGGCATCCTCCATTTTTTCAAGCTTTCTGTATGACTGTGCCAGATAATATGCAGCTGAGCCATCCCTGTAGCTCTCATCCTGGTCCACAATCTTCTGGAAGCTCTTGGCAGCGTTCTCATAATCATAGGCCGTGTAATAGCCATATGCCTCATTGTACAAATCCTCAAGATATGTGGCACTGACCGAATCATTGATTGTATTGTAGGTCTCTAGTGCCTGACCACTCAACATTGAAGAATCAATTTTTTCCAGATATGAGCCAGCTGACACTGTATCCTCTGAAGTATATGCCACATAAGCATTTAAGAGGTCTTCATAAGCTGCGGTCTTTGCCGCCTCCTCGCTGTCCTTTGACTCAGACTCATCTATCTGATTTTGTAAATCTTCTATCTGACGCTCCAAATCGCTGATTGTGATAGCGTTATTGGATATGGTGTCATTTGCATCCAGCAGGGAATTTTTGGCATCCTCTTTTATCTTGCTTTTCACACCCGGAACAATCAAAAATACTGTGGCAGCCACACCTACGATAAGTCCAATCAGTATATATCCCAGGGTTCCACCAAGCGAACTCTCCCTGAAGCGCTTTGGCATGATAATTGTCTCGTTGCCGCTCTGGTATGAAATCAAATCATCATTCTTTGGCTTGTTGTCCTTGCCCTTTTCCTTAAGCTGCCTGTTTACTTCCTTTAAATAGCGAAGTGTTGTTGTGTTGTCAGTATCTATCCTTCCTGCATCACGGAGGGCACGCTTTGCCTTTTCCGGCTGCTTCTCCTGCATATAGAGTAGAGCTAAAAGCTGGTGTCCCTTTACCAGCTTAGGGTTTAAAGAAAGCACCTTTTTTAACTGGATTATGGCTAAATCCCTGCTATCCTGCCTGCAGTAAAGCAATGCCTGATTATATTTCTTGATTGTCTGATTAACGGCATCAAGCTGTGATCGGTTTTCCTTGATTTCTCTCAGATAATTTATAGCCAGGTTGTCCTCCGGCTTATAATTTGCACTTATAACCCATTCACTTAAGGCATCCACAACCTCTCCCATCTCATAATATACAAGACCCAGCAGGTTTCTTGCCTGAGTGTTGTACTTATAGAGCTTTAATGCCTGTCTCAGGCTTATAATCGCACCTGACAGATTTCTAACCTGAGCCTTCTGCAGACCATCGTTATAATAGCTGTTAGACGCACGTTCTACCTTTTGAAAAATTTTAATATCGGCGTTACAATGTGGGCAGATATCGTTTCTGCCTGCATCCCCGCCACATCTATAACAAATCATCTTAACCTCATTTCTGGCTGCGAAGCAACTCTGCAATAATATCTGTCACATCAGTAAGCTCTCTACTGTAAATTGCATCCTCAGCTTCTTCTACCTCCAGACTTGGTTCATATTTTTTTAGTTCTTCTTCAAAATTAATCATACAAGCCTCCTTATATATACAAATACATTTTAATCATTTAAAAAAGCCACTATAATATTATAATATAGTGGCCTTTTTATGCAAGTAAATTTCTATTAAGTTTAAGCTATGCGACAAATTTTTTATTTACCCACCGGCAGCATCCTGATATTGTCGCCTATGCGGTAAAATTCGACATTGGTGTCCTTGTACTTATGTACAAAATTAACCTCATCAATAGAAATATTAACTCCCGGATAAACGGATTTGTTAACCTTGATTATAGCTTCCTTTGCTCTTTCCTTTATGGCTTTCAGACTTGAAAGTTCCTCCATGTACTCGTAGAGTCTGGACTGGGTCTCAATCCTTTTCTTAAGGATTCCTATACGTCTCTCATCCTCTGTGACATCTATGCCCTTTTGAGCAGCGTACTCCTCAAACTCACTGAGTCTCAGCTCATAATCCTCTATAAGCTCTTTTGCTTCCTGGATGTCATTCTCAAGCTTAACCTGACGCTCTCTCAGCTTTCTGTGAATACCGGCACCAGCCTCGGTCTTAATCTCGGTAGAATTGCCCAGACAGTCCGCCTCAACTCCTGCACAGCCAAATACACTTCCACCTACAACAGAACCCGGCTTGCCGTGAAAATACAGCTTGTCATAGCTTGTGATTTCACTGTTCATAGCAGAATCAGCTTCTATAAAGCCCTCTGCCTCAACATAGGAATATTCTATGAATTTTGCAATTATGCTGCCCTTGGCAGTTATTCTGGTCTTTTCTGCGCCAACTACTCCGCCTCGCAGGATGATATCTTTGCCAGCTTCCATGGTACAGCCCTCAGATACTCCATCGACAGTGAGGCTGCCACTGCATTTAATCTTTTCTCCGGAGCATACATTTCCATGAATAATCACATCTCCCCTGAAATCAATGTTTCCAACATTTACATCTGCATCGCCATTGATCTCATATACCGGTAAAATCGTAATACGGTTTTTACTTTTCTCTATCTTGCCTGACATCGAAGCTGTGTATACACGATTGTCCTCAGAGCGCTCAAAGCCCTTGCCTGTAAGCGGTGGCAGTGGACGTCCACGCCTTGCTGCAAGTGGCTTACCTCTCACAGTCATACCGTTGTCACCATCCACAGGCTCTATATAGGTGGCAATAACCTGACCTTCTTCTACTACCTCTACAGAATGAATACTCCAATAGTCTACAGAGCCATCCTCCCTGACAAGTGGCCGCTTGTGTAAATCTGTGTCAAAATTAAACTTAAACTCTGCATCCCTGCCTGGTACAAGGGGCTTGCCCTCTGCTACCAGAACTTCCCTGCCATAGTTTCTCTGCTCCACCATCTCACGGATTTTATCCTGTTTAATGCCGTAAGTCACCCTGCTCTGGGAAAGAGCAGCCATTACATCTGCAACGGCATACTCATCCCCAACATTTCTCATTGGAAGGGTGACATAAGCACTCATCTCATCATTTGAAATTCTAACCTGAGGCTCTCTCTTAACAGTCTTGCCTGATTCCATCCTCTATCCCTCTTTAGATAAGATTTCCTTAGCTAGTACCATGATACCATAACCGCAGGCACAATACAAATGATTTTGGCTCCTATTTCATTGAGGCAAGTCTTTCCTCTACCTGTGCCATCATCTGCTCATATTTAGTGAGCTTAGCCTTTTCTTCCTCTACCTTTTCAGGCTTTGCGTTGGCCAAGAATTTTTCATTTGAGAGCATTCCTCTTGAACGGGCAAGCTCCTTTGTAAGCTTATCCTTTTCCTTATTAAGACGCTCTTTTTCCTTTTCAAAGTCTACCAGCTCCTCGAGTGGAAGGTATGCTACTGCTCCTGGAATAACTACTGATACAGCATCCTCGCTTATTCCAGTCTTATCTGCCTGGATAAAAATCTGGCTGGCAGATGCAAGATTTACATACACATCCTTGTTTGCATCCAAATCAGCTCTGATAGAAGCATCATCAGAAACTACGAAAAGCTTTGCTTTTCTTGAAGGTGGAACATCCATCTGTGTGCGGACATTTCTGACGCCCTTTACCAGATCCTTGCAGTGGTCGATTGCTGTCTCAGCCTCTGGAAAATTCCACTCAGCCTTGTACTCAGGCCACTTTGAGAGCATGATTGTCTCCTCATCTGTGAGATTGAGGAAAATCTCTTCTGTGATAAATGGCATATATGGGTGAAGCAGCTTAAGTGACTCTGTAAGTACTGTCTTAAGTGTCCAGAGGGCTGCTGCCTTGGTTGTATCCTCGTCATTCCAGAGACGTGGCTTAACCATCTCGATATACCAGTCACAGAACTCTTCCCAGATGAAGTCATAAATCTTCTGAACGGCAACTCCAAGGTCGTAGTTCTCCATGTTCTCAGTTACATCCTTTGCAAGTGTATTGAGTTTTGAAAGAATCCACTTGTCTGCCGGTGCCAGGTCAGAAAGCTCTACCGCTGAGCTGTCAGCCTTATCAAGGTTCATAAGAATGAAACGTGATGCATTCCAGATCTTATTTGCGAAGTTACGGGAAGCCTCAACCCTCTCCCAGTAGAAACGCATGTCATTTCCCGGTGCATTTCCTGTCACAAGTGTAAGACGGAGGGCATCTGCGCCGTACTTGTCGATTACCTCAAGTGGGTCAATTCCGTTTCCAAGAGATTTACTCATCTTACGTCCCTGTGAATCTCTTACCAGACCATGGATAAGTACTGTGTTGAATGGTACCTCTCCTGTATGCTCAAGTCCTGAGAACATCATTCTGATTACCCAGAAGAAAATAATATCATAGCCTGTTACCAGTACATTTGTAGGATAGAAGTAATCAAGCTCCTCTGTCTTACTTGGCCAGCCAAGTGTTGAGAATGGCCAGAGCGCTGATGAGAACCATGTATCAAGTGTATCTGGATCCTGTCTCATCTCCTTGCCACATTTTGGACATTTGCATGAGTTTTCCTTGGTTACTACAAGCTCTCCGCAGTCGTCACAGTAGAAGGCTGGGATTCTGTGTCCCCACCAGAGCTGACGCGAAATACACCAGTCTCTGATATTCTCAAGCCAATGGTAATATGTCTTGTCAAAATGCTCTGGAACGAATTTGGTCTTGCCGCTCTTTACAGCCTCAATTGCTGGTTTTGCAAGCTCTTCCATCTTTACGAACCATTGCTTTGATACTCTTGGCTCTACAGTTGTATGACATCTGTAGCATGTACCTACGTTATGTGAGTAATCCTCGATTTCTACAAGGGCTCCCTCTTTGTCAAGGGCATCTACGATTGCCTTTCTTGCCTCGTATCTGTCAAGTCCTGCAAACTCTGGATAATCGTCAACGATTTTTGCATCCTCTGTGAGCACATTGATTACAGGTAGGTTATGACGAAGTCCTACCTCAAAATCGTTAGGGTCATGGGCTGGTGTAATCTTAACTACACCTGTTCCAAATTCCATATCTACATAGTCATCTGCAATGATTGGAATCTCACGGTGCACGATTGGGAGGATAACTGTCTTTCCTACCATATCCTTATAACGGTCATCATTTGGGTTTACAGCTACTGCTGTATCTCCAAGCATGGTTTCTGGTCTGGTTGTAGCCATCTCTATATATCCGCTTCCGTCTGAAAGTGGGTAACGGAGGTGCCAGAAATGTCCTGCCTGATCCTCATACTCTACCTCTGCGTCTGAGATTGATGTGAGACAGTGTGGACACCAGTTGATGATTCTCTCACCACGATAAATAAGCTTTTTATTATAAAGGTTTACGAATACTTCCTTTACTGCTTCATTACAGCCCTCGTCCATTGTGAAGCGTTCACGCTGCCAGTCTGCTGATGAGCCCATCTTACGGAGCTGTTTTACAATACGTCCGCCGTACTCTTTCTTCCAGTCCCATACCTCGTCTAAGAATTTCTCTCTTCCGATGTCTTCCTTGGTGATTCCTTCCTTGGCAAGCTTCTCTACTACCTTTGCCTCTGTTGCGATTGAGGCATGGTCTGTGCCCGGAAGCCAGAGGGCTGAGTAGCCCTGCATTCTCTTAAATCGTGTGAGGATGTCCTGTAAGGTGTTGTCAAGGGCGTGTCCCATGTGGAGCTGGCCTGTGATGTTTGGTGGTGGCATTACTATTGTGAATGGTTTCTTGCTGCGGTCCACTTCTGCGTGGAAATATCCTTTTTCTTCCCAGTTTTTGTAAAGACGGTCTTCGATGTCTTTTGGGTCATAGGTTTTTGATAACTCTTTGCTCATGTTTTGGTCCTTTCTTTGTGGTTATGCGGGGTTGTGGGAGTTTGAGCAGCGGATTGAGGTTGTGGAAGTCGCATTGCACAAATATATGTTTGCTGTTGTTCCGAGTTACGAACATAAGATTTTCTAAATGTTCTGGTATAGGTGGTTTATGCTTGACGCAAGCGCTCGAGATTCGCCATCCATGGCTCAGCTCTCACTCTCGGCAACGTCCTGTTGCCGAGTTGCTGGTTACGAACAGAACATTAAGAAAATCTAATATTCTCCACAGTCACAACTGCAAACATATATTTGTGCAATGTGACTTTTTTAAGTTCTGATTCGCTGCTCAAACTCTTGCAACGCTGTGAGACAAAGTAAGGACGAATCTTCGTTGCTTCGCAACTGGATTCTGGGTTGTGGATGTATGCCTTAGTTTAGTGTAATATTTCCATTATTACGAATGTTACATCATTTTAGTTTTAATTAGCATACAACAACAAAAAGCCCTCCCGACACATAGTGTCGGAAGGGCGAATCAGCGCGGTACCACCTTCGTTTACATCGGAATCATCTAATATATATTGCATGACTCGAATGCCTCATGCCCTGTAACGTGGGCGGGTCGGAGAAACTTATGCCAACTGGTATATCTGACTGGCTTTCTGGGTTTCTCGGCTGGAAAGCTACCTTCCATCTTCTTCGTCTCAGATGCCTCACAGCCGTTCCTTGGGAATCGGGCATCATTCTCTGCGAAACTTGGAATATGTACTCCTCTTTCTTTACTGCCTTTTTATATTGCTTTATGGTTATCATCATACTTTTCAAATATTTTTTTGTCAAGATAAAATATGCTTTTTCTTTTATTCTCTGCTTAGTCTGAGTCTCTCTATCACGCTTTCTGACGCGATTTTTCGATAGATAAACAGTGGTACTCCTACGCAGACCAGAATCATGACCAGTATTATTCCTGCAAGTGGTATATACGGGAAGTAAAATCTGGCATAACCCAGTCTCGAATGTACGATTTTATATACTCCGTAAAGAGTTGCTGAACCGGCTGTTGTCAGGAGGGCTGTGATTATAAGGCTGTAGTACAGGCCTTCCCACACCAACATCTGCCTGAGTTGTCTGCGGGTTATTCCTATTGCTTCCATCATGGCTATTTCCCTGCGCCTTGCCCACAGCCCTACTACTACAGTATTTAAGTAGTTAAAGATTCCAAGCAGTATGAGCAGTATGCTTACCGCGTACATGGCTGTCTGCATGGTCTTTATCTCATCCTGGGCGGCTGCCAGATTGTCTGAATTAATATTCAAAAATGGCAGCTTTTCATCCTGCTCACTTGGCGGTATCTGCTGACGCTTTTTCTCCATATACTGATTAAAGCTTCTCTTGATTTGCGGCTCCCTGTCTGCTGTCACATAGACATCCACGTTCATCGGTATCCTGGTTATTCCAAGCCTTTCAAAGGCTTCTTCTGTCATGATTATGTCCGGTCCATACAGGTGAATTATCCGCTGAAGCTTAGGGCTGGTCTTGGTGGTTACATCCAGATTGCCTGCAAACTTCATCTGCCCCAGGGAATTTTTCCGGGTGTCAGCAATTGTAAAGCTGTCTCCGATAAATTCATCAGACCGCTGGGACAGCTTCTGTGAATACATGTCCTTGTCCACGCAGATTGCTGCTTCTCCCTTCAGGAAGCTCTCCATATCCAGATTGATGTCATTTTGTGCCACATATTCCTCAAGCTCGCTTATAAAGTCCTGATCTGCAAGGAAAACGATAGCACAGAAATTATTTTTTACATTTTCCATCATCTCCTGCCTGTACTTTTCGCCACCCGTGGTATAGGCATTCTCATAGCCCTTCAAATATGGCTCCCAAAGTGGCTCATCCGCTGACAGATAGAGATAATTTCCATACTGGGTCTGCACATCTTTTACCCCATCAATAGATGAAAAATAATCTATCTCTTTCTGGGTTACTGCCTGATAGCTGTCGTCATAATCCTCTGTCATTGGATTATAAACTGATATCAGGGTAAAATCCGGAAACAGTTTAAAATTGTTGGTGTAATCCAGTCCCCTTGTGACAAGCACTGAGGATAATGCTGCTGTCAGACCGATAAACAGGGACAGTATGCTTAAAAATAATGAGTGCCTATTTCTCAGGGTGTTCCGCCATGCCATGTGCGCCATGCTGTTTTTTCTGTGTCTTTTATATTTGCCCTGCTTAGTATGCACATGATGACTTGTATCTGCGTCTTGCTGTAACTGTACACTTTGATTTATATATTCAATTTGACGTACACACATTTTTTGCTGTAATTGTGTATCTTCTTGTATTTCTTTGCCTTGTTTCCTGCACTTTGCAAATTTTCTTGTATTTCCTGTCTTCCCTATATATTTTACCGACTCGACAGGTGCAATTCTCCCAGCCCTGACTGCCGGAATAAGCACACTGACCAGAGCTGTCAAAATGGCACAAAGTATGCTAAATACCAGCAGTGAGCCGTGAAACTTCATCATGTCTGATGATGCGCCATAGTTATTGAGATAATAATGTGACAAAATCCTTGGCAGTAAAATCACCACTATAAAACTGCTTATCAGGCTTCCGATTATGCAGCCCAGCAGGGCGATTTTCATTATCTGCCTGTATAGGACTGCCCTTATCTGCCTATTAGTCATACCTAACGTCTTTAACATGCCATAATACTGCATATCCCGGTTCACGGAAATGTTCATCACATTATAGTTTAGGAAAAATACGCAGACAAAAATTAATAAAATTCCCATTCCGGCTATATCATATCCTCCGATTGTTCTCACAATCACGTTGTAGTTCACAGAATCCTCGCTCTCAAAACGCTGCACATCATCCCTTGTCTCCACATCCTTATAAAGTCTCTGCTCCACATTCTCGCCTGTCAGATAATCCTTCTGCTGGATGAAAAGTCTCGTCGGCTTATCCATGCTGAAGCCAAGCTCATCCAGATAGCTTTCCGAGAAAAATCCTATTGGCGGCGATATGACAGGGTGCACATAATCTGTATAATAACCGCTTAGGATGAAGGTCTTATATCTTATGTCATCCGAGTCTAAGACTATTCCGATTGATATTTCCATTCCAAGGGCAGGCTCTGTGATTCCAATTTCCTGCAAACCACGGATTGAAAGCATCAGCTCATTTTCTTTTTCAGGATAGCTGCCCTCAATATCTGAAAATGCCGGCACGTACATATCCTCATAGGCACTCTCATCCGCCACAGCGCAGACAAACTGCTCCTTTCCATCCACTCCTGCACTTGCAAAGCTGTTAATCAGACCAACATTTTTTACATATGGGAGATTTTTAATCTGTTCAATCTGTGCCTGAGTAGGATTTTCAAGGGAGGTATTTGAGGCAGAGCCCTCTTCTCTTACCTCCATCAGGTATTCCGCATCGATCCTTCCCTTCATCACGGTGAAAATGCAAAAAATCACAATCACTGTCATTGCCACCGCCAGCATCATCAGGCGGTTTCTGGACTTATTGGAACGATACTCCGCCTGTGCCAATCGCTTAATCATCCCACTGTTATTATTTCTGATTGTCATAGCTCTGCTCTCTTTCTTCATAGACTCTGCCATCCTCAATGCGGATGATTCTGTCTGCCATCTGTGCAATTTCTTCATCATGAGTTACCAGGGCAATTGTCTGGTGGAAGGCAAGGGCTGACATTTTAAGAAGTCCTGCCACTTCCACACTTGTCTTTGAGTCCAGATTGCCTGTGGGCTCATCAGCAAGGATGATTGCCGGCTTGGTTGACAGAGCTCTTGCTATGGCAGCCCTCTGCTGCTGTCCTCCTGACAACTGCTCCGGCATCTGGTCGAGTTTATCTGTGATTTTTAGCTTTTCACAAATCTCATTGATAAAATCTGTATCTGCCTGTATACCATCTAATTCCAGTGGCATTACTATGTTTTCGTAGACGCTTAAAATCGGTATCAAATTGTAGCTTTGAAAAACAAATCCTATATTTCTGCGGCGGAAAATGGTCAAATCATCTCCCTTTAAATCGCTTAAGCGGGTTCCCCTTACATAGACCTCACCCTCGGTTGGAAAGTCCAGTCCGCCAAGCATGTTAAGCAGGGTGCTTTTGCCACTGCCGGAGCTTCCGACTATTGCAACGAACTCGCCCTCTTCTAGGTCTATGCTGACATTATTTAGGGCGAATATGGTGTTTTCGCCTTGTCCATATTCTTTGATGAGGTTCTTGGTTTTAATAATTGACATTGGTGCATCACCTTTCTGATTTATTTGTATAAGACTAGATTAGTATATATTTCTTACAAAGTTCTAACAAATACATAAAACCTGCCACCGGCAGCTTTTATTGCATACTTTGGTATACATAAAACCAGCCACTGGCAGCTTCTCTTGCATACTTTGGTACACAAAAACTCTCTATCCGCATATTATAATGCCAATAGAGAGTTCCTATGGTAAAAATACCGATACCGTAAGTCCCGGATTTTCTCTTTTCACTTTTATGAAGCCGCCATGTTTTAACACTATTTCCCGGCTCAGATACAGACCTATTCCAAAGCCTTCCTGATTTGTAACCCTGCTGCCCCGGTAAAATCTCTGAAATATGTCGGCTTCCTCCTGTGGGTCTATTCCTATGCCATAATCCCTGACTGAGATTTCTGTGAACATCTGGTTTTGCGTCAGGCTTACTATAATTTGTGAGTTTTCCAGTGAGTATTTGACGCTGTTTTCTAAGATGTTAAATATTGCCTCTCTAAGCCAGTTTGTGTCATGTTGAGCCTGTATCTCTTTTTCCTGTCTGACTTCTATCTCTATATTTTTCTCTTCGGCTTTCCTGCTCACCTCAAATACTGCCTGTAGAACTGTCTCCCTCACTTCTGTCGAGTTTGGATGAAGCTGTATTAGCTCGTTCTCAAAACGTGACATCTTGATGAAGCCCTCTGTCAGAAAGGACAGTCGCTCTTCCGACTGCTTTATCGCCTGTAGATACCGGCTTCTCTGGTCTGTTGTCAGCTCCTCACTGTCCAATAATTCCAGATAGTTTTGGATATTCATAAGTGGATTTCTAAGCTGGTGGGCGATTTCTGTTATGAGCTTTTGGGTGTTATCCTGC
>ERZ1034946.552-NODE-552-length-17625-cov-25.367558_pt1 | contig 17625 bp, 11 predicted proteins | sample MGYA00520591_ERZ1034946 | MGnify/ENA primary metagenome ERZ1034946 (study PRJEB33766, sample SAMN09781753) | gut metagenome | biome: gut microbiome | host: Homo sapiens | place: Madagascar | study: EMG produced TPA metagenomics assembly of the PRJNA485056 data...
CGGCGTTACGGTCGGCGTTACGGTCGGCGTTACGGTCGGCGTTACGGTCGGCGTTACGGTCGGCGTTGCCGTAGGCAATGTAGGATGCCATTCGGTTCCTTTGAAATGACATTCAGAGGATGTTTCCAAATTTGCTGCTACAATTCTGCCACGGTTATTTCCACCACCTAATATTACATTCGCCTTTGGTGCCAAAATAGTACCATAGGTATTTGTCAGTTCAATTTTTCCACTGTAATCACCAAAATTGAATACCACCAGATTTGCATTTGCCGCATCAGGATAATCGACAATTCCTTTGATATCCTGTCCGCATAATCCAAATGCATTGCCATTCGGTTGAATATTGAAAATAACACTGATTCCATCGTTTACATCCACAGTCGGCTGGAAAGTATCTAAACCATTTACTTTAAAAATATTTTGTCCGCTTCGCATTTCAATGGTATTAAACTTTCCTTCAGAATTTGCCTGTAATTCTTCTCCCTTGTTAAACAAATCATTTGCAGCACCGGAAATCTGTGTGAAAGCGCCTTTTAAATCAAAACTACCTTTCTCTACCTTACCAATCTGCTGATTGTTACCAAGTAAAATATTGCCGTCTAAATACCATTCTGTTACTTCATTTCCATTCTGATCTTTAGAACTTTTAAATGAAATACGATCAAATGCTTTATTTACTATAAGATTCGTGCATCTGAGATGATTGCCGCCTTTTAATTCATTATCAACATATATCGTACCTTTTGCGCCATCATCTTTCAAATAACCACAATTCGCATTCCATTCAAAATTACTTGTACATATGTTAGCTTCACTATCTCCCGTCTGTTTCGTAGTTCCACTTACAAAAATACCATAGTCATTCGCCGCGCCCAATATAGAACTAATATTTACGGTTTCTACATTGACTGCTGTATTCTGAACCTGTTTCCCGTTAGCACTGTAAACGACCGCATTACCATCTGACACATCTTTGGTCTCTATACCGGATTCTGTCTCCTCTGCCTGCACCGTAATTGTCCCGTTTCCTGCCACGGAACCTACTACCAGTGCAGCAACCAGAACCTTTACCAATTTTTCTTTCATGTACTTGCTAAATCTGCTCATCTGATTTCTCCCTCTTGAAATCCAATGGGTAACGTTTGTAGTTCTCAAACGTTTTCGTTCCTCTTTACATCTATAAAGACTGTGGCACTTTCAAAAAAGGTTCAGATTTTTATAACAGATTTGTTCTTTTTTTGCTCATTCTTGTTAGGATTTTGCTAAGATTTGTTAAAAAATTACCATACTCACTCCCAATACTCTGCTGTTTCCACCTGAACACCATGTAATAATACCCGTCTCTTCGTACCTGCGGAGCCGTAACAGGTGGACAGGGAGACAATGTTGCCCCGATTGCTTAAGTCTGCATCCGACGTAAACAAGGAATTCTCCGTTGCCCATTTTACATAATCATCATAGGATGCATCAGATGTAAACGTGGCATAGCGGTCGCCGGTGCTGGTTGTCTTATAATAAGAAAAGATTTCGTAAGTATAGACATTTTCTTCCGTATATATATAGAAGTAAGGGTTCTCTTCACAGCCGGCTGTTCCCTTCACCAGGTTCTTGAAAGAGCCAAACATGCTCTCATCCCGCATATTGTGTCCGAATACAAAGGTGTTGCGGTCAGACCAGTCGGACGAAGCCTCACTGTCCATAAAAATACACCCTGCCTTCACCGATTCTCCCTCAAAGGAATGATTCAGGTAATAATTATTGTCCTGCCCCTGTACCACAGGGTAGCTGATCTCCAATGCCGGGAAATAGAGCCAGCCTCTGAAATCCGGGTTCACCTTCTTCAGTTCTGCAAAATCAATTTTCAGATCCGGGTAGTTTTTCTCTCTGATTGCTTCTGCTTCCTCCAGGTTCTCCGGCTCTGTGACCGCCTCCTGGCGGATTGCTTCATATTCCTCTTTTGCCTTTTGCTCCGACAGATAAGAATACAGGCTCATTCCGCCGGTCACAAGGACCGCTGCCGCCAGTATTGCTGTGATTGCATTTTCCGCTTTCTTGTTTTTCATTGCGAGCACCATCCCCTTCTCACATATCCATGTAAAAATCAAAAAAATTTGTTATACTGATTATACCTTATTTTAATCTATTCGTCTTTACGAAAGAGATTATTTTTGTTATTTTAATGATATATCCTTTGAGACATCTTAAATCTGAAATATTGGGGGAATTACATATATGATGCATCTTTTTGCTCTGTTGTCTCTGCTGCTCTGCGGAGTCTGCTATGCCGGTTTCAGGTTCGATACCGGAATTGTAAAAAAGAAAGGATTTTTGTCTCCTGTCATTATTTTATTCGGTGCAGCGCTGCTTCTCAGGCTGCTTCTTGCCTATACCACGCACGGTTTCAGTAATGATATTGCCTGCTTTGCCGCATGGGCTGACCGAATTTTCACTGTAGGTCCGGGACAGTTCTATTCGTCGGATACTTTTACGGATTATCCGCCCGGATTCATGGATGTCCTGTATGTAATCGGTGCTCTGCGCAATCTGTTCAACATTCCCTATTACTCCGATCTCCATATTCTGTTGTTAAAGCTGCCGGCAATCCTGTGTGACATGGCTTGCGGCTATTTACTCTACAGGGAAAGTTCTAAGCGTCTGCGTTTGTCCGAACTGCAGTCACTGTGTGTTGCGGCTGTATATCTGTTCCAGCCGGTCATTCTCCTGAATTCCGCCTGCTGGGGACAGGTGGATTCCGTCCATACACTGGTGGTCATTCTTATGTGTCTGTTCCTGATGGATGGGAAATTGTTTCCGGCTTATGCCGTATATGGCATTGGCGTGCTGTTAAAACCACAGACTCTGATTTTTACTCCGGTACTGCTCGTAGGTATCCTGGATCATGTATTCCTGACAGATTTTTCCTGGCGGAAATTTTTCTACAACTTATGCGGTGGACTGGCCGTGATCTGCGGCATGCTCCTTTTATGTGCACCTTTCGGATTGGAGGCTGCTGTTTTCCAATACACTTCCACCCTGGGTTCCTATGAATATGCAGCTGTAAATGCTTATAATTTCTGGGGGCTGTTGGGAATGAACTGGGTCGATCAGAATACAACTTTTCTGTTCCTTCCCTGCAAGACCTGGGGCACCATTGCGATTGTACTGATCGTTATTTTCACGTTTCTGATTGCGATGCGCTGCAGGAAAGATTCTTCGAGATATCTTTGTCTTGGTGCCTTTATCATCCTGACGATGTTTGTATTTTCTGTCAGAATGTATGAAAGATATATGTATCCGGGACTGGCACTGTTACTTTTCTGCTGTCTGTACAAGTCCGCAGATGCGCTGTGGAAATGTTATGCCGGATTTTGTGTCCTGCATTTTTATAATACAGCTAACGTACTGTATCATTATGATCCGCAGAACTACGACCGCAAAGCGCCTATTATTCTGTTGGTATCTGCGGGGATGTTAGGCTGTCTGTATTATTTTTACAAAATGATATGGAAGTTTTACATCTGTAACAAAGTACCTTCTGCCACAACTGTATCCGTGACATCAAAACCCGCTTCCGGACAGCACTTTAGCGCAAATGCTTCCTCATCTGAGCGCAAATCGTCAGGACATTCTTTCCGTGACAAAAATAACAGTCGCGTGAACCTTGGGCAATTACTTAAGAAACATTTCCTGTCTCCGCTGGAACCGATGCCTTCTGAGGCACGCGTTCCCTTCACAAAAGTCGATTTCGTCCTGCTATTGCTGATCTGTGCTCTGTACAGTTGTTTTGCCCTGTATGACCTGGGCGACAGCAAAGCACCTGTAACTACCTACAATATGTCACAGAACCAGACCATTGAACTGGAGTTTTCCGAAGGCTCTCTGCCTGCAAAAATGGCAAGTTATATTGCCCCCTGGCACCAGCGGCACTATACCGCCGAGATCAGAAACAGTACTGATGAATCCTGGACTTATTTGGGTGAAATGATATTAGACAACGTATTTACCTGGCAGGATGTATCCTTGCAGGACATGATATCACAATCCATCCAGACAAGTGTCGCTGCTGATGGGATTTCTCCCCGGTATCTGCGCCTGACGTTGACTGACGCGGATGCTTCTCTGATCGAACTGGTCTTCACCGACGAAGACGGCAACATCACCCGTCCGGTCAATGCAGATACTTATGAGACCTTATTTGACGAAACATACCTGTATCCGGAGCGTTATTCGTTCCGCAACAGTATGTATTTTGACGAGATTTACCATGCGCGTACCGCTTATGAATTTCTCCATGGTCTGACGACCTATGAGAACACGCATCCGCCTCTGGGTAAGATTTTCATTTCCCTGGGTGTTGCCATCTTTGGCATGAATCCGTTCGGGTGGCGTATCATCGGTACTTTATTTGGAATCGCCATGCTGCCGTTTCTGTATCTGTTTGGGAAAAAGATGACACACAGTACGCCTGCTGCGGCTCTTGCATGTTTCCTGTTTGCTTTTGATTTCATGCATTTTACACAGACAAGAATTGCGACGATTGATGTCTACATTACTTTCTTCGTGATTGCAATGTACTATTTTATGTACAGCTACTGCACCATGAGTTTTTACGATACACCGCTTTACAAAACCTTTATTCCGCTGGGATTGTGTGGGATCTGCATGGGCTTCGGCATTGCATGCAAATGGACCGGAGTATATGCCGGCTGCGGTCTGGCACTTCTGTTTTTTGCCCATTTATTCAGACGATACCGGGAATATCTCTACGCCAAAGCATATCCCGGAAGAAGTACAAACGGTATTGCTCATAAGGAGATCGTGAAGAATTTTTCACACCATACGATAAAGACGATTGATTTCTGTCTGACCTTTTTTGTACTGATTCCGGCAGTGATCTACCTGTTATCCTATCTGCCGTTCGTCGACAATGCCCATACCGGATTGTTTGACCGTATGCTTGCCAACCAGACCTCCATGTTCAACTACCACAGCGGTCTGGAAGCGACACATCCGTATGCCTCCTCCTGGTATCAGTGGCCTACCATGGAACGTCCGATCTGGTATTATTCCGGCTATTTGTCCGATACCGTGAAAGAAGGCATCAGTGCATTTGGCAATCCTCTGGTGTGGTGGATGGGAATTCCTGCGTTCCTGTATATAGTATATCTGTTGCTCAGTCGGAATCAGCTGCTTCGTTCACTTATAGGCGGCAGATTTGAAAATGCCTCGACTGTTTCGGACAGATTATCACGCAGAGAATATGGCACCGCCGCATTTCTGGTGGTGGGCTACCTGGCGCAGTACCTGCCCTGGTTCTTTGTCACCAGAATCACCTTCATCTACCACTACTTTCCAAGTGTTCCTTTCGTAGTGCTGATGATCGTATACAGCCTGATGCAGTTAAAGAAAAAAGTCTCGGATCGTACTTTTATCACAATCTGCTGCATCTATGCAATACTGGTCTTTGCGCTGTTCCTGCTCTTCTATCCGGTATTGTCCGGACAGCCGGTGACGGTAGATTTTGTTGTAAAATACTTACGCTGGCAGGATACCTGGGTATTGATCTCCGGTTAATAAATTATAAAATAATATACTTTAGGAGGATATTATGCTTCATTTATTTGCTTTGCTCGGTTTATTGTTGTGCTTTAGCTGTTATTTCATTTTTCATCATTCCGATGTAACACGTCAGCCTGTTCTTTTAGCCTATGTACTGTTGTGTCTGGGACTGTTGCTGCGAATGATATTAGCAGTTAAGGTATTCGGTTACGGATTTGACATTATTTTCTTCTCAGACTGGTCTGCACGCATGATTGAATACGGTCCTTCCGGATTTTATACCACGGATATGCTGACAGACTACCCTCCTCTTTACATGTATGTCCTGTATATTATCGGACGCATAAGAGCGCATTTCCATATTGCGCAATTCTCGGCAATGGATTTGTTAATGTTAAAATCTCCTGCCATTTGCTGTGATATTCTTTGTAGTTTCCTGCTCTATTGGGAATCCCGAAAATCAGCAAAGTTATCTGAGATTCAATCCATTTGCATTATGTCCGCTTATCTGTTTCATCCGGTTGTGATTCTCGACTCTGCATGTTGGGGACAAGTGGATTCCCTGTTGGCGCTTTTCATCGTCGTATTATGTATCTGTCTGAAAAACCGGCAACTGATCCCTGCATATATCGTTTACGGAATCGGTGTCTTGTCCAAACCGCAGATGTTAGTCTTCACTCCGGTACTTTTGGTAGGCATCGTGGATCATGTATTTTTGAAAGACTTCTCCCGGAAGAAATTTTTCATAAATTTACTCAGTGGATTATGTGTCATTGGCGGACTGGTTCTTTTCTCTGTTCCTTTCGGTCTGAGCAAGGTAATTGCCCAATATACCTCCACTTTGGGTTCCTATGAATTTGCCACCGTCAACGGCTTCAATTTCTGGGCTCTTGTCGGAAAAAACGGTGTGGATCAAAATGCAGCATTTCTGTTTCTGCCAGCCAGAGTCTGGGGAACCATTGCGATTCTGCTGATTGTCCTGTTTACTTTCATCATTGCAAGACGCTGCCGGGATGTGCCATACAAATATTATTTGCTGAGTGCATTTATCATTCTTACCATGTTTACGTTCTCTGTCAGAATGCATGAACGCTACATCTTTCCCGGCATTATTCTGTTGTTGTTCCTGCTTATTTATCAGCCGATCAAACACATGTGGATCTGCTACAGCGGCTTCGCCGTTCTCACCTATTATAATATCGGATGGATTCTGCGAAACTATGGTGATTTCACCTATTACAATGATAAACCGCTGATTCGTCTTGTTGCTGCAGGCATCGTTGGTTTTCTGATTTATTTCTATTATATTATTGAAAAATATTGTCTCTGCAAGGCAGTTCAGAAATAACAGAATTATAGCAAAAGAAACAGCACAGTCTGAGAACGGACTGTGCTGTTTCTTTTACTTATTTTTCGCGTTTTACACGCATTTCTTGTTTGAATCCTTACCCTTCCGCGATGGCGTTACCGGTATACAACTGGTAATATCTGCCCTTCTGGGCGATCAATTCATCATGGTTGCCTCGCTCAATGATACGACCCTGCTCGAGAACCATGATACAGTCACTGTTCTTGACGGTAGACAGTCTGTGGGCGATCACAAAAGTGGTTCTGCCCTTCATCAGCTTATCCATACCGTCCTGTACGATTTTCTCGGTACGGGTATCGATAGAGCTGGTAGCCTCATCCAGGATCAGTACCGGAGGATCCGCTACTGCCGCTCTGGCGATGGATAAGAGCTGTCGCTGTCCCTGGCTTAAGTTCGCACCGTCACCGGTGAGCACTGTCTGGTAGCCGTTGGGGAGCTGTCTGATAAAGGTATCCGCATTGGCCAGTTTTGCCGCTGCGATGACTTCCTCATCTGTAGCATCCAGCTTACCAAAACGGATATTTTCCATAACGGTTGCGGTGAACAGATGGGTATCCTGCAATACGATACCTAAGGATTTTCTCAGATCCGCTTTCTTGATCTTGTTGATATTGATGCCATCGTAACGGATCTTACCGTCCTGAATATCGTAGAAACGATTGATCAGGTTAGTAATCGTAGTCTTGCCGGCACCGGTGGAGCCTACGAATGCGATCTTCTGACCGGGCTTTGCATACATCTCAATGTTATGCAGCACAATCTTCTCATCATTGTAACCGAAGTCCACATCATCAAATACGACTTCCCCCTGCAGCTCGATATAATCTACCGTGCCGTCTGCCTGATGTACATGCTTCCATGCCCACATACCGGTTCTCTCGGGGCATTCCACGATCTTGCCGTCTACCTTCTTTGCACGTACCAGAGTGACATAACCTTCATCAGTCTCAACCTTCTCATCCAGCAGATTGAAGACTCTCTTGGCACCTGCCTGTGCCATAACGATACTGTTTAGCTGCTGACTGACCTGGCTGATCGGCATGTTGAAGCTCTTGTTGAAGGTTAAGAAGCTTGCCAGCTTACCAAGAGTCAGTCCTGCGAAGCCGCCCAGTGCCATAGCACCGCCGACGATTGCACATACCACATAGCTTAAGTTACCTAACTGTGCATTGATCGGTCCCATAATATTTGCGAACTGGTTCGCATTATAAGCACTGTCACACAGTTCATCATTCAGAGCCTTGAACTCCTCCAGGCTCTTGTCCTCATGACAGAATACCTTGACTACCTTCTGGCCTTCCATCATCTCTTCGATGTAACCGTTGACTTTACCGATATTCTTCTGCTGCTTTACGAAATATTTTCCGCTTAAGCCCGCTACCTTCCTGGTCACGACCATCATCAGTGCCACCATGGTCAGGCTGACCGCAGTCAGCGGAATACTCAGTACCAGCATACTTCCTATTGTCCCTACTACAGTGATAAAGCTTGAGAATACCTGTGGGATACTCTGGCTGATCATCTGACGCAGGGTATCGATATCGTTGGTGTAGATAGACATGATATCGCCATGGGAGTGCGTATCAAAATACTTGATTGGCAGTCTCTCCATGTGCTCAAACAGGTCATCACGAAGGCTCTTCAAAGTTCCCTGCGTCACCGTAACCATAATTCTGTTGTAAGCATAGGTAGAACCTACACCGATCAGGTAGAAGCATGCTACCCTGATGATCTCATGCAGCAGACTGGTAAAATCAGGATTCTGTTTACCGATCATCGGCATGATGTAATCATCGATCAGCGTCTGCATAAACAAAGTACCTTGAATGTTAGCAACAACGCTCAGTACGATGAAGATCAATACCATAATAAAATGAAAACCATATTTCTGAAAAACATAAGACATCAGTCTCTTAAATACTTTTCCCGGATTCTCAATACGTGTACCGCCCTGCATTCTTCTGCCGGGTCCGCGCATTCCTCCGCCCATAGGTCCTGGCATTATGCTTCACCTCCGTTCGCATCAAAATCACCGCCACCCGTCTGGGTCTGTGCTTCATAGACTTCTCGGTAAATCTGGTTGTTCTGCAACAATTCTTCGTGGGATGCAAAGGCATCTACTTTACCGTCATTCATGACGATAATGCGGTCTGCATCCTGAATACTGGAAATACGCTGTGCAATGATAATCTTGGTCGTACCGGGAATCTCCGTGGCAAATGCCTTACGGATCTTCGCATCGGTTGCGGTATCCACGGCACTGGTGGAATCATCCAGGATCAATACCTTAGGCTTCTTAAGCAGTGCTCTGGCAATACACAGTCTCTGCTTCTGACCACCGGATACATTGCTTCCGCCCTGTTCAATGTAGGTATGATACTTGTCAGGCATCTTCTCAATGAATTCATCGGCACATGCCAGCTTGCAGGCACGAATGCATTCCTCTTCAGTCGCATTCTCATCACCCCAACGCAGGTTCTCTAAAATTGTTCCGGAGAACAATACATTTTTCTGCAATACGACAGATACTTCGTTACGCAGCGTCTCCAGATCATAGCTGCGGACATCCTTGCCGCCGACATAGACAGCGCCTTCATTGACATCATACAGACGGCTGATCAGGTTCACCAGACTGGTCTTAGAACTTCCGGTGCCGCCCAGGATACCGATGGTCTCGCCGGCCTTGATCTCAAAGTTCAGATCATCCAGTACCGGCTTCTCACTCTGCTTATTATAACGGAAGGTAACATTCTCAAAACGGATGCTGCCGTCGGTCACATCAAAGTCAGGATTTTCCGGATTCACAATATCAGCCTTCTCCTCCAGTACTTCCGCGATACGCTTTCCGCTGGCGGCACTCATAGTCATCATGACGAAGATCATGGCTAACATCATCAGATTCATCAGAATACTCATGCAGTACGTCAGCAGACTCATCAGCTCACCGGTAGTCAACTGACTGGAAATGATCATGTGTGCGCCCAGCCAGCTGATGCCCAGAATACATGCATATACGGTAAACTGCATGACCGGCCATACATAAGTCATCGTGCATTCTGCTTTTTTGAACAGCTTGTAGATGTTATAGCTTGCCTTGTGGAACTTATCGATCTCATAATCCTCACGGACATACGCTTTTACCACACGCTGCGCAGCTACATTTTCCTGTACGCTGGCATTCAGATCATCATATTTTTTGAACACCTGACTGAAATACTTGGATACCGCCTTCATAATGAAGACGATAACGATTCCCAGGAATACAACTGCCACCAGATAAATGCTTGCCACTCTTGCATTGATTAGGAACGCCATCAACATGGCGCAGATCAGGCTGACCGGTGCACGGAAGCACATACGCAGCAGCATCTGATAAGCATTCTGGATATTGGTAACATCTGTGGTCATACGGGTGACCAGTCCGGCGGTGGAGAACTTATCAATATTGGAGAAAGAGAAGGTCTGGATGTTCGCATACATGGCCTCTCTTAAGTTGCGTGCAAATCCGGTGGATGCTTTCGCACCGTACTTACCTCCCATGATACCGGCGAACAATCCGACAAGTGCTGCCAGGATCATATAACAACCGATGACAAAAATATGTTTCATATCTCCCGCTTCGACACCGTCGTCGATGATGGATGCCATCAGGAGCGGAATCACCATTTCCATGGCTACTTCCAGGATCATGAAAATCGGCGTGGCAATGGATGCGCGCTTATATTCCTTGATCTGTTTTGCTAATGTTTTGATCATAGCTGGTTTCCTTTCTGGTTATTTGTTTTCTCTGCGCACTTAACAGTCTCTGCGCAAATGCTCGTTCTTCCTTTGTCCATTCCGAGATTATCCATCATCTTATCTAAGATATTCAGAAATGTCTGCTTTTCTTCCTCTGTCAGCCCGGCTTCCAGTTCCCGGTTGAAATTCAGGATCTGTTCCTCAATGACATGATGATGTTCGATTGCTTTTTCCGTCAGCAGAATTCTCTTCAATCTGCCGTCTTCCGTGGAAGCCACACGGACTACATAACCCTTTTGCTCCATGCTCTGCAGCATTACCGTTGCGGTGGATCTCCGGATTCTGAATTCCTTCTCCACATCCTTCTGATACACATCGCCGTGTCTGCTCTTATGATACAGATAGCCTAAAAGCGGTCTCTGCATGCCGATAAGTTCACTGCCGTCCTGCTGGGCAAATATGGAGTCCATCTTCCTGCGGATCATATTGTTGGCGGCCTTCAGTTCGAATCCGATCTGACGAGTCGAAAGCACTTTTGCCTCCTCGTCCATTTTACCTCCTTTGATTTATAACAAAATAATGTTAGTAAGCTAACTATTTTTGTTAGCCAACTAACATTATATCGCAATACTTCTTCTTTGCAAGAAAAAAAGTATAAACTTTATATAAAATACAATCAGTCAAATTTTTGACCTTTACAAGCTTGCATTTATCTGGTTTAATTTAATCATATTTTCTATTTGTTTCATTCTTTTTGCTATTTTCACATCATTCTATTTTCAAGGAGGTTCCCCTATGTTTCAACTTTTCACAGATCTTACAAAAAAATCCCCTGCAATCGATCAAAAAATCAATGAAATTCAGAATCAATTAAAATGTTTGCCCGAAGGGAAACTAACAATCGCGCATAACGGAAAAAACACCAAATGGTATCAGTCTGACGGTCAAAACAGAAAATATATTCCAAAATCCAATCGTACCTTGGCGGAGCAATTAGCCTTACGTAAATATTTATCTCTCGTGCTGGAAGAATTGCTTCAAGAAAAAACAGCGATTTCTTTTTATAACAGACATCGTTCCATCGAATCCAAAAGTGCCTTATTATTACAAGACTCTTCTCTCGGATACAGCGAATTACTGTCGCCTTATTTTCAAGTGCCGCCTTCTCATACTGCCTGGCTTCAGGAGAATTATGATCGAAGTTCCAGGAATCCGGAAAATCTCATCTACAAAACCGTAAACGGAATTCTTGTACGCTCAAAATCGGAGGCTTTGATTGCAATGTTACTCTATACAAATAAAATACCGTTTCGTTATGAATGCGCACTGACTCTCGGGGACATCAAATTTTATCCTGACTTTACCATCCTTCATCCCAAAACAGACCGGATATTTTATTGGGAACATTTCGGTTTGATGGATTCTCCCGGATACCGGCAAAACATTTTCTCCAAGCAACAAGTCTATGCAACACACGGTATCCTTCCCACTATTCAATTACTCACAACTTACGAGAGCCAGATGCATCCATTAAATACCGAATTAGTCGAAAAAATGGTTCAATATTATTTCTTGCAATGATAGTCGGAAGCTTCTTATTTCCTCGCTTCTTTTTATTTGCAACTTGATTGCTTTTTATGAACCGAATTTTCATTTTTGTATTTTCATGTAATCCAAGAAACGCTGGATATCATAGTCACTTAATAACACATGGGTCTATACAAATATTTTCTTTCATTTTGTTCCACTTTTTTCCTTCTTTTGCTACCTATTTTACCACACATGGGTCTATACAGAAAAATTTCATTCCCAGATACTCATTTATCCAAAAATGAGTATCTCAGACGACAATTTTTCCATATAGACCCACGGTACTTGTTTTTCCACTTGATATTCGCTATTTTGAGTATCTCTGAGCAAATTTTTTTCGTATAGACCCACGGCTCTTGGTTTTTCACTTGATATTCACCATTTCAAATATCACAGAGCAATCAGCACCGTATGAATATCACCCACGCCATCATTCGGATTTTCCAGCAAATTGTCAGTCCTCCAGCACCCGGTTCAGTACTTCATCTTCCAGTACCAGTTTCTTCGCTGCTTCTCTGTACTGCTCCTCATGAAGATAGGTGTGGCGGTAGGGTTTGATCGTGGGTGCCATATCGATTGCCTTGATGAAATCGGATTTCTTCATGTGCAGGGTAGCCACATAGTCCCAGAACCCTGTCTCTTGCAATACGGTACCCACGCGGATATAACGGTGGTCCTGCACTTTTGCCATGATATAAGTGGCAATGCCTACCTGAATACCGTGGAGCTGCGGTACCTCCAGAATCTTGTCAAGTGCATGGGAGATCAGATGCTCACTGCCGCTGGTAGGTGCACTGCTGCCGGCAATCTCATTGGCAATACCGCTCATGGCCAGGGAATCCAGAAGTTCCTTCAGGAACAGTTCATCCTTGATGCTCTCATACGGGGTCCGCACAAAGCTGTTCACGGCTTTTTTTGCGATCATGACCGCGAAATCGTTCACCTCACCGCAGCCTGCCTTTTCCTCGAAGATCCAGTCGTAGAGAGCCGTGATCTTGGAAATCATATCACCGATACCGGAATAGATGAACTTCTCCGGAGCGGTACGAATTACCTGTGTATCCACGATAATACCGTAGGCCAGTCTCGCCGGAACCGATGTACGCTTCCCCTGCACTAAAAGCGAGGCACTGGCACTGGAGAATCCGTCACTGGAGCTGGAAGTCGGCACACTGATAAACGGAAGATTGCGTAAGAACGCCGCATACTTTCCGGCATCGATCACCTTGCCTCCACCGATGGAGATCACTGCCTTGGTCTTGTTGGGAATGGCAAATGCCAGTGTAATAATGTCGTCAATCTCCACCGTATCCAGCTCATTATATTCCAGGACATTGACCCCTGCTTCCTTCAGAGAATTCATAACCGTTTTCCCGAACATATCAATCAAACCGTTGCCGAAAAACAGCACGACCTGATCCAGATTCTCTGCCTTTAAGTAACCGCCGATCCTGCCTAATGCTCCGTTCCCGATCTTCAGAATCGAAGGGATTGCCATCTCTTTTCCTATCTGCATGATAACCCTCATTTCTGCGCACGCCGTTTGTATATAACGAGTTTGTGTCATGTGCGCACAGACATAAACCCCACATGTGAAAATTTTTCTTCACATTATATTCTCACTTCTTACATCAAATCATCTACACAATCATTCACGTATCCATGATTATATCAGCAAATATTGCATTCGTCTTACATACAAACTGTCGTACAAGAATTTCTCTGAAAAATTTTTCTTGTATTTCATACAAAAATAACTTTGCCAGGAGAAATCTCCGGACAAAGTCATTCTACACTTTTTCTTATTTCATTTCAACATGGCCGTGCACATATTCCGGCGGCACTGTGTACCCTGCCTTGACTCTTAAGAAGTTATTGCAGTTATCCTATTGATCCGATGCCGATTCCGAGCAACTGCAGCACCCAGCAGATCAGCCCCAACACCCAGCTTGCAAAGATTCCGTACAGGATCACAGGACCCGCAATGGTAAAAATCTTACAGCCAATACCGAAGACCTGCCCTTCCTTCTGGTACTCCACTGCGGGCGCTGTCACGGAATTAGCGAATCCGGTGATCGGTACCAGGGCACCGGCACCTCCCCATTTAGCGATCTTCGGATAGATATGGAGTGCCGTAAGCACTACAGACAAAAACACAAGAATCAGTGAGCACCAGCTTCCGGAGGTCTGTGGGTCCATCCCCAGCACATTACCGGTATAATTCAGGATGCCTTGTCCGATACAGCAGATGATGCCGCCGGTTAAAAATGCTTTTCCCATCTGTGCCCAGAGATTATGGGTCGGCGTGACGGATTTGACATACTGTTCATATTCCTGCTTCTGCTGTGCGTCCGGCTGTACCGACGTTACTGTAGACTGTGTCCCCCTGCCCTGCGGTGTTTCCCACTCATTACGTGAACTGCCCTTTCCATTACTGCCATTCTCACCTGCAATATCCTGTCTCATACGCCTACCACGCCTTTCCCGCTTTTTCAAAATATCCGTTCACTAAGCCTGCCACTTCAAAGCATCACAAAATCGTGAGCCTTAAAATGCAACTGTGCTTGTTCCTTCTGTCACTGTTTGGCTTTGGATAACTTCTGCTTGCATGATTTATATGATGACAGAATACCCGTTTTCCTCTGTTTTATGCATCCGGCATTCCATACCTGACATCTTCTGTTATTCCTATTATGCTTCTTGCTGATGATAGCTTTTCACCGGTTTTAAAATTTACTTTTGCTTTCAATATCATCGATATTGCATTATCTACATTGCGCTTTCTGAATTCTGTGTTTTTCTCTTCTGCCTCACGCACAGGCTTCCCCCGCTACACGCTTCCGAAATCCGGTAAAATTGCCACATCACAATGGGAAGATTACCCTATTTCATATTTTCCGTCGATTCCTTGGTATTTTTTCGATTGTAGGCAGTTACAGTATTTGACGTTTTCTCCTATTCATGTAATAATGAATTCAATCTGCGAAATTCATTTTCGCAAAAACACAGAGATGTCCGGACATAACCGCCCGGTATCTCAACATTTTTATGAGGGAGCGTATGGTACGAAAACACAGTTTTCATACACAGGTTTTGTGTCGGTGTGTACCTGACCGCGGCTTGCTATACGCAGAAATGAGGATAACTATGAAAAGAAGTACCCAGAAGAAACTACAGACCTTTCTTAGTCTGCTGATGATCCCTGTCTTTCTGACGGGATGTCGAGTGAGGACCACTCCGATCGGCGTATTTGCGCAGATCATGGAGTATGCATCAAATGCCGGGAGCAGTGCTTCCCAGTCCTCTTCGTCTCACGAAGCACACCATTCCGAACCTTCTTCCACGCCACTGCCGCAGACAGACTATGATTCTTTAGATTCTACAGGCACCGTGCAGACGATCATGGTCTATATGGTCGGATCCGATCTGGAATCCGCTTACGGCAATGCCAGTCTGGATCTGGACGAGATGGAAGCAGCCGGCGTGGATACCGCTCACAACAATATTCTGGTCTATGCGGGCGGTGCTTCCGAATGGTGGGATCGTGGTTTATCCGGTGAGGAATGCACCGTGCTCTTACTGACTGAGGACGGTTTTGTCCCCGTAGATACTTATCCGGCGGAAAATATGGGTGATCCGCTGACCTTAAGCAGTTTTATGAACTACGGTTTTGATTTCTTCCCTGCCGATTCCTACAGTCTGATCCTCTGGGATCACGGCGGCGGTCCGGTACTTGGCTACGGCGTGGATGAGAATTACAAGGATCTGCTGACACTGGATGAGCTGGCAGAAGCCATGGGAGATTCCGTCGGTGCCCACATGGCGAAACTGGAGTGGGTGGGATTTGATGCCTGCCTGATGAGTTCTCTGGAAGTAGCTTCTGTGATGGCTCCTTATGCGAATTATCTGATTGCTTCCCAGGAGACAGAGCCCGGCTGGGGGTGGAACTATGCTTTCCTGTCCGACCTCTCCGACGAAGTCATTCCGGGAGACAAGATGGGCGAATCCATCATAGATTCTTACATGAGCTACGGAGAATATGTATTTGATCTTTATCCCAGACTTTATTCCGATCTGACGCTCTCCTGCATTGATCTGAACGCTTATGCCGATGCGGAGCAGGCATTGAATACTTATTTCGCGGAACTGGATACCTCTCTGAATGTGAAGAACTTCCCCGGACTGGTACGGAATCGTGCCCGTGTCAGAGACTTCGGCAGCTATTCCGCAGATATGAATTACGGCATGGTGGATGTCCTACATCTGTTAGAACTTCTGGGCGGCAATTCCGATACAGCTAAGGCCGCTGCTTCCGCTGTGGAAGATTGTATCGTTTACTCCGACACAAATATGGAAAATGCCGGCGGCTTATCCATCTGCTATCCTTACCAGACCGATGAGGACTATCGTGATGCCTGTATCGAAATGCAGGAGTATCTGGATTTTGCTCCGGATTATACCAGATTTTTGCAGGATTTCTATGCCATTCAGAATGGTGACACCCTGTTGGCAGATCGAGGGATCTCAGACGCTGAGACTACCGTAACGACCGAAAATAACGGCACGTATGACGAATCCGACATCACACTGCAGCTTACCCCCGAACAGCAGGAAAATTTTGCTTCCGGCGGATACTATATTCTCTGCAAAGCAAAAGAAGAAGGTTATATTACCACGGAAGAAGATCCCCGAGCCGACGAGATGTATCTCTATATCCAGGGCAGTAAACGTGTCACTCTGGATGAGAACGGTGTACTTCATGCCGCTTACAAAAACAATACCGTCTATATGCAGGATAAGGACGGATTGTCCGACATTCCCATGATTCTGAACGAAACTGACATCAGCGATGTGGAAAACCGTTATTTGTCTTATGTGGTTTTGATGAATTTCGACAACTGGGAATCCAAAGCGGTACAATTACAGCTCGTAGTCAACGATGCATATCCTGACGGCATTCTCCGAAATGCAATTCCGATCGACAATGATGAAGACGACTTGCAAAGCGCCAGTAAGCAGCTGATCGATCTCGATGACTATTCCGTTATGTCCGTTGCTGCGCGCTGCAGCTACGTGACCCGCGATGATAACGGTAATCTCCTGGATTTCTTCGACTGGGAAAAATCCGAATGGATGATGGGATTTGAGGTGGACCTGACTTCCGATTACAAGACTGTGATACAGCCGCTTAATCAACCGGAGAACTATGTATGTGTCTTCTTCATGAAGGACTCACAGGGGAATGTGTCTTACTCTGAGATGATTCCGTTGAAGTAAATTGAGAGTTAATTAAAATGAAGCAAAGGGACGAACTCCCGGAACGAACAGAATGCCTTCTGGAAGCTGTAACGTCTCCGAGTGTGAAT
>ERZ1034946.554-NODE-554-length-17552-cov-16.427102_pt1 | contig 17552 bp, 41 predicted proteins | sample MGYA00520591_ERZ1034946 | MGnify/ENA primary metagenome ERZ1034946 (study PRJEB33766, sample SAMN09781753) | gut metagenome | biome: gut microbiome | host: Homo sapiens | place: Madagascar | study: EMG produced TPA metagenomics assembly of the PRJNA485056 data...
GATTTATATAACAAGTACAAACAATAATTTATATCTTTAAAACATAACAAATACAAAATGTATAAATCATGCAATAAATATGATAAGTAGAATAAGAAAATATGCAAAATAGTATAATTAGGATAAAATGCATAAAAGAGAAAAGAAAGATAAAAATGATAAAAGTTAAAATTATACATTAAAATTGCATTTTTTTTATGCATATAAAGATATCACTTTTTTAAAGAAAAAGAAATCAGAAAGGACATTTTTATATGAAAAAGATTGTAAGATGCATTATTTCAATATTATTAGTATGCACATTTATTTCGGGTACTGTGATAGCCGCAGAACGAGAAATTAATGAAACAATAACAGAAGAAATACAGAATAAAAATCCAGAACCATTTATTATTGATAGTGACTTTAGTTCAGATGTGGATGATATATTGGCAATCAGTACAGCATGTTATTATATGGACCAGCGGTTGATTGATGTAAAAGGCGTTGCATTATGTACGATGTCCGCAAGAGGAGCTTATGCAATGTCAGCATTATTACATGCGCATGGCTATGGTAATATCCCAATTGCCAGTGCAGGTGAAAACGGTATCGCAATTGGAAGTAAATGGATTCTTAACATGTCGAATCAGAATCATGATGAAGATTATGTCTATGGAACGACAAAGTTTTACAGAAAGCTTTTATCACAATCAGAGAACCCTGTTAATATCGTGTCTTTAGGGCAATTAACGAATTTATCTGATTTATTAAATAGTAAACCTGATGCCTATAGTCCATTAACAGGGTCAGAACTTATATCAGAAAAAGTAAAATGTTTATATGCGGTTGCAGGAAAATCAGACGGAAAATTGGAAAATAATATTTATTATGGTGGCGAGGATTATGGAAATAATAAATATTATGGAAATACAGGTGTGGCACAAGCCGCAAAAAATGTAGCTCGGAATTGGACAAGCCCTATCATCTGGTTGGAAGCAGATTTAGTCGGAAATTTTAGTGTCGGTGAATTTTTTAAAGAAAATGACCTTACACATTCCGATATTATATCTCAAGCCCTTGTAGACCAGGGGCAAGCTTGGGGAAGTGCATCATTTGACCCGTTTGGTGTTACAATTGCAGCGTTACATGCAAATAATTTACTAACTGTAAATATGATTGATTTAACAAAAGGAACGATGAGAATTAATCTAAATGGAACTTCATACTTTACAGAGAATGACCAGGCAAAGGAACATTATCGAATTCATAAGTTAACAACAGATGCTTATTATAAATGCATAATTAATAAAGGATTGGCATTTGAATATCAAAAAAGAAGTGGAAAAACAATAAATTTATAATCAAATTTATTATAGAATTGCCATTTTTTTACACATATATAGATAGTTAATAGCATTTATAACAGGAGGTCTTATATGTTAAATGCAGATTTTAAAGGTAGAAAATGCGAAGGCTGTGGATATTGTATTCATGCAGACCATGAAAAAATGAAATGTTTTCCTGAATCTGATGATTGTCAATCAGAATATGATTTAGTAGAATCCGATTTCCATAAGGATGCCAGATGCGATTTCTTTGAAAGAAAAAATTGATTATTTAAATAAGGAGTTAAATATGAACTATATTAATTGGAATATTGACTGGACTAAGTTAAATGCAAAAGAGTTAATAGATAATGCTTTAGAATTATATTTAAATGGTCAGCTAAAACAGAAAGTTATCATTCGTCATGTTATATCCAGTGAATTTATTGAAGAATATGAGGTCGAAGAACCAACAGACTTCAATGGATGGCAGTGTGAATGGTGGTCTACTATGAATTATGAAGGTAAAACAATTCATATATATGGCGAAGCGTTTTATGGTAGAATTACATTGCAGCTTGATGAATGAAAATACTTGCTATTCTATTTTACATATATAAATAGAAAATATAAAAGTATGAAAGGAAAAATAATATGGAAAAATGGATTCCAATGGATGAAAAAACACCAGAATATAACAAAAATGTACTATTCCAAGCCAAAAGCGATGGACATATGTATGTAGGATATTATACGAAATATGGAGCAAGGTGTGTAACAGCCAGAAAATCATTTGTTACAGGTATGAAGCCCGTTGCATGGATGCCATTACCAGAGCGTTATACAGAATAGTTAAAAAATAATATTATATAATGAATGTTGAGATGAATGTTGAGGTATCATTATGAATCAAAGTAATTATGAAAAATATGCAATCGTAAAACATAAAGAAAGAAATTTACAGGAAGCTCTCAGAATACTAGCTTATGATATGTATTGTTCAGCAAAAAGTAGTAAAGAAAAAGAATATTATTTGTCGGAATTAAATGCGATTAGAGCTGAAATACAAAAACTAAGTTATTAAGAAAGGAAATGAAATGATGAATGTAGATTGGATTCCATGTAAAGAAGGACAAATGCCAGAAGATGATGAAAGATATAATAGTAAAAATAAAAAAAATTATCAATGTTCTTGTTACAACAAACGCAGGTACTGTCACGAAAGCTCAAAGAATTTTTAACCGCAACACAAATAATTGGTATTGGGGTCGTCTTTATGGCAAAATGAAAGCCTGGACACCTTTACCTGAACCATATGAAGGATAAAATGTTATGAATGATAGAATTTTATATAATGCACAAAAAGCCATTATTGAAGAAGTGAAACAAGAGCTGCTAAAGAAAGCGGACACTGAAAGGCAACGAAATGCCATAAAAGAAGTTTGTAATTCTGTAGCAAGAAAACATAAATTTGATGATACGATAGATTCGTTTAACACCAGGTACCATGAGAATTAATTTAAATGGTACATCCTATTTTATGGATAATGACCCAACAAGAAATCACTATAGGGTTAATAAGCTTGCAAACGATGGATATTACAAATGGCTAATTGAAAAAGGGTTATCGTTTGAATATGGCAAAAGGACAAACAAAAAAATAGAGCTATAAAAATATAAAGGCTAACTGTTTCAACGAAGCAGCTAGTCTTCTCATATAAACATTTCATATCCAATAAACTCATGTTATAATGAAAACAACCACAACGCAGCTAAAGCTGGGTTGTGTGTAAAAATATTCTACGAATATTTCTAATGAATTCGTTCCACGAATTCAATACAGAGAATTTAAATAGAGAAAGGTTAAAATATGAGAAAAAGTCAAATATTTGAAGCATTATATAAACAAAATTCTATAGATAAAATGATATGCCTAACAGAAATAAAGACAGAAGAAGATAAAAAAGAAGCAAATGAAGATAACTATATAATTCCTTATACTGCATCAGAATGGGAGCAAACATATCCTTCAATTCCAGTTAAAAATATATATTATACGCAATCATATTTGTATGCAGCAGACCCTTTTTATATAGATATAGACCATTATATTATGTTTCATACACATTTATATGGTACAGAATTCTTAAACCCGACAAATAAAAATTTTGAGACAATAATGCATGAGATAATAAATGCAAAAATGACCGCATATAAGGAAAAAAATTATTTGGATTTACTCCAATCTGAATTATCAGAGTCTAATGGGAATCTAGTCTTATATCTGTTAAATTTAATGTTAGAAAAAGAACCACCATCAGATAATCTATATCAGGTATTCGTTGACGTATATTCTTATGTTGACAATGGTACACCAATTTTATCTGAAGAAACATGGTACGATTTATTACAATGCAAATCAGAAAAACAGAAAGAAAAAACAAGGAAAGCCCTGGAAAAATATCCAGATGAAATTATTGTTTACAGAGGTGAAGGAAGCCAGTCAACGCCACATGAAAAAGCATTTTCATGGACAACCAATAAGCAGGTAGCATATTTCTTTGCAACGAAAAACGGTGCAGAAAAGGCACGGTTAATTACAGGAAAGATAAAAAAAGACGATATTTTAGAAACCATATCAGATAGAGATGAAGATGAAATCATTATAAAAAGTGAATTTGTAAAAATAATGGATGTCCATAATTTTGTTACACTGGATAATTTTTTTAGGTGCTTACAAAAAGAGATGTCTAATTACGTGACTTGTTGTGATATGTCATTATTGCAAATTAATGTTTTGATACAAAAAATAAAAATCTTATATGAATACCATCATGACTCAGAAAATGATGACCATACAATGGACCATACAATCAGAGTAATGATGTATGCGAACTATTTATTCAGGAAAATTATATTACCCAAATATGAAAAAACAAATAAACAAAAGAAAATGCAAATAATGTCATATTTTTTCGACTTAATGGATGCCGCCATTTACCATGATATAGGACGGACAAATGATTTTATCGATGAAAATCATGGAAAAGAAAGTTATAAAATTTATAAAAAAGAAAAGAAAGAGAATAGTATTGTAAAATTTTTAATCGAGCAACACTGTATAAATGATGGGATATCATTAGAAATACTGAAAAAGGAATTTCATGAAGAACAGGATATCATTGGATTATTATATAAAATATTAAAGGATGCAGATGCATTAGACAGGACCAGATTTGGTCGGTGTGAAGATGGTTTAAATATAGACTATTTAAGGTTTGATGAATCAAGGGATATCGTGCCAATTGCACATGCCATGCTAGAATATAAATTATAAAATATGTTTTGTAGGACTATTTTTGCATTTTTTTTACACATATAATAAATAAAAAAGAAATGAGGTAAAAAAATGGAAAAAAGTATATGGAATGTGTTATTAAATAAAACAGAAGATGATAAAATAGTTGGACCAGACAATAACCCAGAAAAAAGTGGACGGTATCTATGCACATGTGTACAATTTTTTAATGGTGAAGAAATTAACCGCTATTTGCAGGTTATGAACTATGATGCAGATAGGCATTGTTGGCATGATTGTGGCACAAAATATGGAATATCCCATAATATATTAGCATGGACAGAAGATGTTCCTGTATGTAATTTCAAAGATTACGAATATGAAGTTGGTGGATATTTCATGGAAAAAGATGCTGATAAAAAATATGAAAATTTAGATGAACCAGAAATGTAAAAAGGAAAATGGTAAAATGGATATTTTTCTATAAAAATATAGCTAAAGTATTATATTTTGCCATTTTTTTTTACATATATAAGGGTAAATGATAATTCTATCAAAAAAATGAGAGGATTAATTATGGAAGACAGAGAAAAATTAATACCAGCCTTTAAAGAATATAAGAACAATAATGGAATTGTGTCACCGATGAACACTGAAACTTGTAGAAGATATTTACAGGAAAAGGCTGGTTATAAGATTGAACCAGAGGATGTACTTTGGTTGATTTATCATGTAGACTAAAGATAAGTAAACCAAGTTTTCTTTGGGTGGAAAGGATAATAATGGTGTATGAAAATAAAAGATTTTCTTGAAAATTTTAATGGAGACAATCTTATTAGGATTTATGATGGTTATGATTTTAGTACATATAATCATGTACAGGAAGCAATTTCTTCCTATGGGTATTTCACAGTTAAGAGCTTGTAGATGGTGTATTAAAGATAACAATTCAGTCGCAGTTTTAATACTAAGAAATCTAAGTTTACTATGGAAGGAATAGTTGATATGGAACAAACTTTTTGTGTCGAAATAAAAATTTGCGATTACTACGCAGTTCATATCAATGATGATGGATATGAACAAAAAGAAATGGTTCAAGAAAACGAGATTGATGGATTTGTACATTGTCTACAAGTTTTAGGATATAAAGAAATCTAAGTTTCAAAGAAAAGGAGAGCAATGTGAATATAGAGGATAGATTAAGACAAGAGCATAATCAGTGGTATATTGATATTACAGACCTTGCGATTGAAATGTTCGGCGATATTGTTGATAAGGTAGAAATTACTAATTTTTATGATTATACAAAAGAAGAAGCAATTGAAGGCGCAAAAGTTCTTATTGAAAAATGGAAAATTAATTTAAAAGATTCTGGGATTACCTTTGATGGAGAAAACATGCTTGTTTCTTTTAAAAATGGAAAGAAAATTGAAATTTGGAACTCTGAATGGGGTGGGATTAGATTCCCAGAAGACAATGAAATTTAACTATCCTTGGCAAATAGAAAGTGGGTAATATTATGGAAATATTTATTGAAAAAAATTGGAAGAGGCAATATGGATGAAAATAAGATATGCTATTGAAAAAGAAATAGAAGTTCCAGACAATTTAACGGCTATGGACGTTGATGACATTATTTCACAAAAATGTGAAGAAGAGAATGGATTTGATTATCAATGGATGCATACAAGTGAAATTAATGAACAACGTTTAACTGGATTATTTGATGAGTTGAGGTAATATAAATGAAAGAAACAGAGACAAAGAAGATTATTGCAGAAGAGATTTTAAATCGTATGAATGACCAAGGCGCAGCGAATGTACTAAGAGACATTTTAAATAATAATGACAATAAAATTGATTGGGATAAAGCATTTGAGTCTATTCAAAAGCATATGCCAGAACTGAAATGTTTGGCTAGAAACGGGTGTGTTGAATGGAAATAGACAAACTAGCAGAGAAAGATAATTTTACGAATGACAAACAATATAATCATGGATTGAAGCTTATTAGAGAAAATGGTTATAATTATGTTTGTGGTGAACCAGATGTAAAATATTATTGTATGTGTAATGGTTATTAAGGAAGAATAATTTACTTGGAAGATTGGAAGAGGTAAAGTAGATGGTAAATATGACACTTAAAGAACTGGTAGAATATGAAAGTACATTAAGCAGTTTGCAGCAAGAATACGAAGGAAAATTGAGTAAATTATATGGAGAATCCGATATTTCAAGCGAAAAGAGGAGACTGACGATTATTTTGAATCTTATTATTGAAGAGAGACAGAAAGTAAATCGGCAAAAGTATCAACCAATTAAATGACGATTTCTGAGGTAATGCAAATGAAAATAAAAGACTATTTACCTAAAAGAATCCGAGATAGAGTCGTGAGAGTGGATGTTGATGCTGATTTTGATTATGATAAAAATCGAAGCGTTCAACATTATTTTGTCACACTTGATGATGGAACGGAATTTGATGCTATTACAATAAAAGAGTTGAAAGAAATTGCAAAGAGAATAGAATCAAAATCGAAGTAAAGAATGATTTGTTGGAAAATTGGAGGAGGTGGTATAAATGAAAATAAAAATAATTACTGGACAAAGGAACGGAGATTTTAGCCAAATAGCAAAGAATTATAATAATATAGTATATTATCCTGAAAGTAAAGAAATTCATCCGTATAATTTAGCAGATAATATTTTGGAACTATGTGAAAAACACTATAATGAAAACAAAGATTTAATTATAGTTACATATTCTGAAATTGTTTTGGATGCAGTAAGACTTTGGGGAGCAAGAGCTAAACATTGTGACATTTTAGAATGTGTAAATGTATTAAATAATGGTGAAATTCGCATAGCGAAATTCAATGAATTTGGCGAAATGGATTTTTGGGAAAACGGTGTGTTTGATATTAAAACCATAATATTAAAAGAGTTATTGGAAATTAGAAGAAATAAGAAATGACGATTTCAAAGTAAAATTAGGAGGTATAAGATGTATTTAGTAAAAATGAACGATGGCGATAAAATAATGGAAACCGCAAATGAAGTTAAAGCTTTGTAGGTGATATTTATATTGTAACAGATAAAGATGATTATCCAGACGATAACCATTGTCATTGGTATGAATTAACATCCACAAAAGATAAGAATATGGTTTTAAGCGCATGGAATGATGAAGGGCATATGATTATAGACGACATGTTTTAAAAAGTATAAAGGAGACTTATATATGACTCAGTTACAAGTTGGAAAAACATATAAAAATCTTAATCCTCATGCGGGAAAAACATTTAACAATTTAGCTGGTAGAAGTGTGTATATCCCTAAACAATTCACGGTACTTAAAGATGATGGTCCTTTACTTGGCTTAGAAATCCACTCATATCAGGCAATTGATGATACTGGAAAAAAAATCACCATAGATGATGATGATGCAAAATCATTAGAATTGATGGAATAGAGAATTGGATTTGTTGGGTATTACAGAATGGACAACAAAATATGGAACGACATATTCTAAATTAAACGGAGATTGGTTTATTACAATAAAAGGTTAAACAACAAAAATCTTTCACAAAAAAAGATGGATAAAGATGATTATTCAGAAATATTATGGGAGTATATAATTATGGGCAAATTAGTACAGAAGGTTAATTTTAATCTAAGCGTTTTTCCAAAAACAATGTATTGTTATGGTGAAGCAAGCTTTGAAGCAAATCAAGAGATGCAGGAGCCATTAGAAAAATTATATCAATATGAAAATCATTCCGATATAAGGGAACAAATTATGGGATATATTAGCAGACTTGATACGGAAATAAAAAGAGTTGAAAGCGAAATCACTAATACTTCTGATAAATCTTATGAAGCCCGTATGATGGCAAGACTTGATGTATTAACAGAAGTAAAAAATGATTTACAGGGCAGACTTGAGGAGATAATATAATGGAAAATTTATTTAAAAATGTAACAGATGAAGAACTGAAAGTATATTGTCAACAGTATAGAGAATGGCAGAAAACAGGAATGATTCCGCATAATGAATTAGGTAAAATGAGAGATTTATATGCAGCGTATTCCAATACGTGGCAAGTGAATTTAATTGCAGACTTGTTGGATGTTTTAATGGAAAGATGGATGAATATCGCATTATAAGAAGAAAATCATCAAAAATGTAAAAAATCGTAAAAATATAGTTTGATACTATGTCATTACGATTTTTTTTATTAAAAATAGACTACATTGTGATTTTTTTATACATATATATAAAACAATAAAGAAAAATATGGAGCAAGCTATGTTAGAAAGAATAGAATTTAAGGATAAAAGATTCCGAACAGAAGATGATTATAATATTATTGATTTCACAGATAATACAATTATTTTGTGTTCTAATTATAAGTTAATGGATTCATTAGCAAAGGAAATTATAAATACAGTAAATGGTACGGCAGAATATAATGATTATTGGTGTGATGATACAGATATTAACGCTGCAAAACTGGATTTATGCTTTGGTCTGCAAAGAATTATTGGTATTAATGGTCAAAAAATTACACTAGCCTTAGAACCTGCGATTATCTATAAAGCAGGAAAAATAGAAGATATTTGGCTTTTTGATTGTAGAGGAAAAGAAAACAAATACGAAGAATTCATTTATCCAATATCAATCTTTAAAGGTAGTCTTGAAGTTTGGAATTCAGGGAAAGTTAATGTTTATAAAACTATTTGTAGCGGACAATACGGATGCTATGATGGTTCATGGGTTAATATAAAATAATAAAGATAAGGGTAATATTATGAAACTTGATAAATTTAAATTCAAAATAACAGATAAAGAAAACAATAATGTCATACTTACATTTGATGACCTTTATGGTTATGAAGGAGAAGTATCAGGTGTTTTTATCAGAGGAAATGATGAAACATCCAAAGACAGACCAACAAAAATCCCATCTAAAATGCAGTATGTTGCATTAAACCATAATGGTGATTTAAAATTGGATGGGGTTAATGGAGATTTAGATATACAATATGTTCCAGAAGAATCTGCATTAGATGAGTATAGGAAACGGTTAATCCATAATTTCTATGAATTGAACGTCAGTGCAGATATAACAGTTGACGAATTAGTTGACGATATCATAAGTGGCATAACACAGCTTTCTAAGTAATAGGATAAAAAGGAAAAATGATTATGGATTTAACAAGCGTAAGCAGATATTTATCTTTAATTTTAAGACATAAACCAGATGTGATTGGGATTACATTAGATGAACATGGATGGGCTAATGTAAATGACCTTATTTCAGGCGTAGAACAGAATAATCCTGGTTTTAATATGGAAGTACTGGAAGAAATTGTAAGAACGGATAATAAACAGCGTTATTCGTTCAATGAAGACAAGACCTTAATCCGTGCTAATCAGGGACATTCCATTCCAGTCGATGTGGAATTAGAAGAAAAAGAGCCACCTGAATTTTTATACCACGGGACTGGTGAAAAATATGTAACATCAATTAATCAACAGGGACTTATTCCTAAAAGCAGATTATATGTGCATTTATCTAAAGACATTGAAACGGCTAAAAATGTTGGAAAAAGACATGGGAAAGAAGTTGTATATCTGGTAAATAGCAAACAGATGTATGAAGATGGATATAAATTTTATCTATCAGTAAATGGTGTCTGGCTAACAAAAAGCGTTCCTGTAAAATATTTAAAAATTTTAGTATAATAATAAATAAAATGAGATGGGTTTTGAAAAAAGACCCATTTTTATTATTTTTTTTAACATATATAAATACACAAATAGAAAACGTTTTAGAAATAGATGTATAGAGAAGGAAGGTAATTATATGAAAAATAAAATGGATTTAATCAAAAATTTTGATAAACTAAGAATGGCTCACTTTTTAAGTGATATTAGAAAACATCCTGAAAATTATCCACAAAATACTATGGATTGGCTAGACTATTTAGGAGAATCAGTAAAAAACACTCCCTATATTTTTGAAAAAGTTGAAAAAGAAAGTTCAGAAACTGATAACAATGAAAAAGAATCAATGACAGAATTAAATAGTGATTCAGAAAGAGATTTGTAAAAAATGCAGTACATAAAATGGTAGGGAAAAATATATATATCGCATTTTTTTTACACATATATAAGTAGAACAAAATATAAAAATAAACTGTATAAGTGATTACAAATTACTGAGTTTATGAGATAATAAAAATGTATAAGAACAAAAAAGGAGATTAACAATGATAACTTATCCAAGTTTTGAAGGAAAAATTATTCGAATGAATGAGCCTTATCCGATTACAAATGAAGACGATGAAATCGTAGGATATACAAAAGCTGGAGACATGGCGGTAATTACGCTTGCTGATAAAGATTATTTTGAAACAGTCATTGTATCAGGCAAATTTATTGGCGTTGATTCATTAGCATTAAATTTGTCAGACATAATGAAATCTACTTTCGTCTTTAATAGCATAAATTATAATAATGAAGTAATGATACAAAATAAAGAGGTAAAATATGAATATATAGATACATCACACCAAAAGAATGATATGAATAATCAAGAAAAAGAATGTGAAAATAATGACCAAAATGAACTCGAATATTAAGTAATGAGGATAATGCAAGGAAACATAAGCTTGAATTTAAGGAGCGTCATAGATGAAAAATGTAAATTTAGAACTGATAGATGAAATGAAAAAAGTAAAATCAGATTTTGAAATTTTATCAGAAGATATCATAGAAGATATGTTGGCAGATATGACATCTGAAGAAAAAGATGTATTGTTAAGATTATATATCTATGATAATAAATTATAAATGAAAGATACAAAAGAATTTTCTAATTTTACAAAAAACAAAAATCGTAATAAGTAAAATAATGAAAATATCTTGTTTCACCATTATTTTTTTTTAAAAATATGTTTATTATTCATGGAGGTTTTAAAATGTCAAAAAATAATGACATAAAAGATATTCCTTGCTGTGCAAATTGTAAACATTTAGTACAGACACCCAAAAATAATAGATATGGAGATATGGAAAATTTTTGTATGGTAACAGGATATTTTTGTATTGGGATTCATAAAGATGTTCGAAATTATAGGCGGTTTACTCCTGGAGGAAAAGAATTAATCTGTAGATATGAGAAAAAAATATAAAACAGGGGAACATAATAAAAACCATTTAAAAATACAATCAATATAAAAAACGTAGAAATATATCGGTTTTGCTATATTTTTGCGTTTTTTTTATACATATATAAGTAAGAAAAATAATAAAGGTGGTATTTAAAAATGGATAACAGAAATTACGACGTAACAAATAAAGTAAATGACATATTAAATAATGTAAAAGGATTTGAAACAGCTATGAGTAATCCATCAGAAGGTATATTGATTGTCAGATATAATGGCATTAATTTCTATGTTGAAATCAATCCAATTTACAATGACAATGAAGAAGGTAGAGCAAAAGAAATGGAACCTTTTGAAACTACAGTTAAAACTCATTCCTTCATTTGGAGGTAATCATAATGAAAATTTTTCCAAAAGAAGCCACATTTATTTGTACCACATTTTATCATGGAATGTGTACAAATGAATGGTCTTGTCCAACATGCAAAGAAAAATTATCCTATAAAGTATATAGATGTCCTAATTGTTCTCAAAGATTATCATTTTCATCACCATATGCAAATACTTCATTTGATTATAAACATTTTTAGGAGAACTTTTATGAAAAACTTTTATTTTACATTTGGAACAAGTCCTAATTTTCCATATAAAAATGGATATTTATGATATCGAAGATAATTATATTAATTGTTCGTTTTATTATACAGAAGAGGAATGGAACACAATTACATGTGACATGGGAATCTGTCATGAAATCATAGAATAGGAGAAAATAGATGAATACCTATGAAACGTTACTTGACTTTTATAAAAACAATAGGAAAAGAATAGAACGAATTGTGCTTCCAAGTGGATATATCGAATATCGTATATGGTCTTTGTCATCGACATCATATAATGGAAAAGTTAAATCTTGCGGAAAAACATGTAAAATGAAACTTTTTGCACTCCCAGATGAGTCTGATTTCGTTGAAGAAGAATATTTACGAAAAAATAAGTATTCTTTTGTTTATGAAAAATCGAAAGAACTTTACACCGAGGATTTTGATTTTTATGAGTCTATCACAGGTGTTAATCCAGAACCTTTTATTGGGTTATCCAGCGAAGAATTTCATAGAAAAATGAATGAAAAAAAATAAAACATAATAAATACATCCATGCGTATCCACTTTTGTAAACTTTTTTCTCATATATAAATAAAATATGATTTCTAAATATGGCGGGATTTGTGGTATTAGGGACAGCAATCTTTTAGATTCCATTTCAAAGACGCCATATCAGTCATGTTTTGGTACAGATTTGTTTCCAACAGTTTTTGACAATAAAGCTGGTAAAGCCCCTTAGCTTTAGCTGAGGGGTGTCAGCAAGCTAAGTAGCAAGTTTTGCAGAAAGGAGATTGTATGAAAATAGTATCAAGTTATGCAATAGAAATTAAACACATTAACAAACTATTTAGACAAACTATAAAAATTTATAATGATGCAATCTCTTTTTGTATAAAGGTATTTGAAGAAAATTGGAAAGTATTAGAGACATTGAATACATGTAACAAAGAACGAAAAGATTATGCAGATAGTTTGATTCATTCAACAAAGTCTAATATTGCAAAGTATTCAGAGTTCGATGTTAAGTTTCATAAGATGCCATCATATCTGAGATTTTCAGTAATTAACACAGCACTTGGGTATCTTAGTTCTTACCATAGCAATCTTGATGATTGGGAATTTTCTAATACCAATAGTAAAGCTCCAACATTACAAACACACCTTAATAAGCTACCTACATTCTATAAGGGTAATATGTATCTTGATAATTGTGATGGTGATGCAGTAAGGCTTAAATTATTTGTAAATAACGACTGGAACTGGGTAGAAGTAAAACTTAAACATACTGATTGTGTTAGCATTTGCAACCACATGAAAAATGCTAAAATATCAGTTCCTACTTTGGAGAAGAAAAACAAAAAGTGGTTTTTAAGATTTGCTTTTGAAGAAAAGGTAGAACTTAATAAAACTAAATTAGAGAAACAACGCATATTAGCTGTTGACTTAGGCATTAATACAGATGCTACTTGTTCAGTTATGAATATAGATGGTGCTATCCTTGCAAGAGAGTTCATAAATTTTGCAAGTGACAAAGACCAACTATATCATACGCTTAATAAGATTAAAAAAGTTCAACAAAAATATGGTTTTAATAATGTAACAAAGTTATGGAGATATGCAAAGTTTCATAACGAAGAACTTGCTCATAAGATTGCAAAGCAGATTGTATATGTTGCGACAATGTATAATTGCGATGTAATTGTTTTTGAACATCTTGATACCAGAGGTAGGAAAAGAGGTTCTAAAAAGCAAAAACTACAGATGTGGAAGAAAAATACTATTCAGAAAATAGTCAAACATAAAGCTCACAAGAATGGTATCAGAATATCACATATTTGTGCTTGGGACACTTCTAAACTTGCTTATGATGGTTCAGGTAAAGTTCTTCGTGGTAAGGATGCCAATTTAGGCACTTATGAACTTTGCAAATTCTCAAATGGTAAAATTTATAACTGTGATTTGTCTGCGTCATACAATATAGGTGCTAGATATTTCATCAGAGAAATACAAAAAATCCAGCCTGCGAAGGCATGGTCTGATATTGTGGCAAAAGTTCCAGAATGTCAGAAAAGAACACAATGTACTTATAATACTCTTTTAGAGATAAACAGAGTTGTATAAGTAAGGATTTATTCATCTGTATAATAACTTAGATGTGGTAAATATATTCGTCAGGATATATAAACTAAGTCTTAGCTGAATGTGCAGATGAGAAAGTTATCCAAAAGTAAATTAGATAATAGAATCTCCTGAGCTTTAGCTCTGGGGGTGTTCAAAAAGCGGCTAAATTATTATATGATTTTTGTAATTATCAGATATTCTTGGACGGAAACAAAAGAACAGGTGTTGCAGCTTGTAATACACTTCTTTTTCTAAGTTTATATTTGTCATCACGATTATGTAGCAACGAAAAAATTTATGATTAAAAAAGCAAGAGAAAATGGATAGGCAATTGGTAAATATCATTTGTGTCCAGATTGTAAAGGAAAACGAGAAAAGTTAAAAAAGATGGTTGGTTAAACTGAAATTTAACGGAGGTGTAAACAGTATGAAAATATATGCTTTATATCACGATGAAAGTAGCGAAGAAACAGTTGTTTGTATTAGTGAAAATGTAGAAAAAATCAAAGAAATTTTATCTGAAATGTGCAAAGATAGGGCATTTCCTCATTTGGAAATATGGGAAAATGGAGATGTAATTAATAGCGAATACGGAAATGATGCATTGAAACTTATAGCAAATCATAACATCGAATTAGCATTAGATGCAAATGATGATATTGTAATTGAGACAGATATAGAAAAAGAAAGTGAATCAAGTTTAGAATTAGAATAAAAGGCATTTATATGAAAGATAGACAAATACTTCAAAAAAGGATGGAATTTGATTTGTTTAAATCAGAAATCTGCCATATTTATAAAAATGATGGATTATATCATTTTGTTTCAGAGATAGTATCTGATGATTGGATATCTTATTTTTGGAATAAACAATGGTTTGCGGAGAGTTTCTATACATTAGCTATGTTAGATTATCTTTCCGAAATAAATCATGCTCCATTATATAAAAAATATAACGAATATCGAAAATTAAAATTGGGCGAACCTATTTTTCCAAGTGATATTTTATATATAGACAAATTAAATAAAAATGATAATGCTAAAAAACGTGCTATTGAAGAATGCCAAAATTCTTTATGTGGTAAACATTTTTTAAAATACAATATAATCGAAAGGAGTATAACGGAGGTTGTCTGAATTTAACAGAAATAATATATTAAAATAGCAAGGAAATATACCATTCTTGCTATTTTTTTATACATATATATAAAGAACGAAAAATAGTTTAATAATAAATTGGAGGTAAAAAATGAGAGCAGTGAATATTCAGTGGGTAACAGATGGTTATGAAGTAGACTTGCCATCAGAAATGGAAATTCCAGATAAATGTATCGATGAAAATGGTGAAGTCGATTATGAGGATGTTGAAGATTATTTATCTGACACAACAGGATGGTTGCATGAAGGCTTTGAAATAGAAGATGATTAAAGAATAAATGTAGCTTATTGGAAAAAATTATAATAATGGAATAGAATATTTCGTTGTAAAAAGGAGCATGTATTATGGAATTTACACCAACAAATGAATATAGGGAGATTTCTTTAACAGAAGGGTTAAATCAAGTTCAATTAGGAAATACAGATAAATTATATTCTGATGGCTTAGAAGAAAATGAATATATTTATTTTGACAAAGATAAGGGCTTTTGTTATGAGGATGGGTGTGTCATTGGTGGAACATATGACCAGACATTAAATGTGCTATATTCACTCAAATGGTGTTTTTCTCATAAATTCTATATAAAAATGAAATAGTATATCCGAAATATCAGATTGCTTAAAAAAAGAAGTGAATAGAATATGTATTATAAATATCCAAGGACACCACATTTGCCATTTTCATTGGGTGCAACCGATGATGATGAAGTTTTAAAGAGTACAGACCATTTCAAAGGGAAACAGGTCGTTGTAACTGAAAAAATGGATGGTGAAAATTCCACAATATATTCCAACTATTATCATGCCCGTAGCATTGAGTCAAAGCACAGAGGATATCATTCGTGGCTATTATCATATATGAAAGAGTTTCAATATGAAATCCCGAAGGACTGGAGAATCTGTGGGGAATACTTATATGCGAAACATTCAATTGGCTATGATAACTTAGATAATTATTTTGAGGCATTTTCTATCTGGAATGAAAAAAATGTCTGTCTAAGCTGGAAAGATACAGAAGAATATTGTGAATTGCTGCATTTAACACATGTACCCGTTTTATACGAAGGCATTTATGATGAAGACAAAATAAAGAAATTAGCTTTCCAGGTACAGGAACGTGGTGGAGAGGGGCTTGTTGTAAGGCTTGCTGATAGTTTTTGTTATGAAGATTTTGGAATGAGTATTGCAAAATATGTAAGACCAAATCATGTACAGACTGGTGAACATTGGGCTGAACAAACAATTACAGAAAACCATATGAAATCTGATAACAACTAAGGTGAAATGGGATAAAATATGAAATGTAAAAATTATAACAAATCTTGTGAAATGGCTATGATATGTCCGTGCTTATTGTATAATGTACAATATAAAAGAAATATAACAGAAAAACAAAACACGAAAAAAGGAAAAAATTATTGGAATACGAAACATATCAAGCAACACTAAAAGAAAATGGAACATACTTTACAACAGATTGTGGAAATAAAATGTATTCTGTAAAAGATGATATTATGGCATATCATGGTTGTTTATGCCCCAAATGCTTATCGAATGGAAAACAAGTGACATTATATATACGTGATTCAAGAGAAGCAAGAAATATAGAAATAGAAAGCAAATAAAATATAGTATTGTGAAAAAGATTACTTAATAAGTAATCTTTTTTTTTAGTTTTGATATTTACTCTATTTTTGAGATTATTTTATACATATATAAGTAGAAAAAATAAAGAAAGGATAAAAACTATGAATGAAATTACAATAAGAGAGTTAGATAGTATAGACGAATATGACTATATTATATATCCATCATCATATATAAATCCGCTTTCTAAAATAAAACGACTTAATGAGAAGTTAAAAAATAAAATAAATTATCCTTGTAC
>ERZ1034946.557-NODE-557-length-17475-cov-4.088002_pt1 | contig 17475 bp, 10 predicted proteins | sample MGYA00520591_ERZ1034946 | MGnify/ENA primary metagenome ERZ1034946 (study PRJEB33766, sample SAMN09781753) | gut metagenome | biome: gut microbiome | host: Homo sapiens | place: Madagascar | study: EMG produced TPA metagenomics assembly of the PRJNA485056 data set...
ATAACCCAGCAGCTGGCGCGGCAACGGTATATTCGTGAATGATATCCACTCCCTGCACGCCGGGATCGTCAGTGTTAATGCTGGCACGAATGCCATGCTCAAGGAACGTTTTCAGCGGATGTGCAGCCAGATCCGCCACGGTGCTGGTCTGAATATTGGAGGTCAGACAGGATTCAATACCAATTTGTTGCTCGGCGAGAAAATCCATCAGCGCCCGATCTTCAATGGCTTTTACGCCATGTCCAATACGCTCCGCACCCAGTTCACGAATCGCCTGCCAGATGCTTTCCGGCCCGGCAGCTTCGCCTGCATGGACGGTAATATGCCAGCCCGCATCACGCGCGCGGTTGAAATGAGAAAGGAACAGACTTCCCGGGAAACCAAGTTCATCACCGGCTAAATCAAGTGCGGTAATTTGGTCACGGTGGGCTAAAAAGGCCTCCAGCTCTTGCTGACAGGCGGCTTCGCCGAAGGTCCGGCTCATAATGCCGATAAGCTTCGCCTGCACACCAAAGGTGCGGCAACCTTCACGTACGCCATCGATCACCGCTTCGACAACACCCGCTACAGGCAGCTGATGTGCCATTGCCATGTAGCCTGGTGAAAAACGCAGCTCGACATAGTGCAGGCCGTGACGGGCTGCATCTTCAATGTTTTCAAATGCCACGCGGCGACAGGCATCAAGAGAGGCGAGAACTTTAACGCCCCAGTCAAGTTTAGTCAGAAAGCTCACCAGATCGGGTTCGTTGGCAATGACCTGAACGTGGGGAATCAGTGTTTCCAGGGATTGTGCAGGAAGCGAGATATTATACTGGCGGCCAAGTTCAAGAATGGTCTGGGGACGAATGTTGCCATCAAGGTGGCGATGGATATCAGTTAATGGCAGGGTGGTATCAATCATGGTCGCACTCTTTTTCTGAATATAAAAGTGCGCACCATTATAAAAACAAAGCAGGGTAAAAATCCACGATTGCGCAACGATTTTTTACGTTGCGCAATTGGGGTTAGCGAACAGCGCGGATGGCGTTTATTAATCCAGCCACACCTTTTTCCAGTTTCGAACGTGGGCAGCCGGCATTGAGACGGACAAAACCACGACCTTCTTCACCATAGGTATACCCCGGCATGATCGCGACTTTTTCTTGCTCGATAAGCGCTTTTTGCAACGCGTTGTCGTCAATATTCAACGGACGTAGATCAAGCCAGGCCAGATAAGTGGATTGCGGGATCTGCCAGTTGAGTTCAGGAAACGCGGCGTTCATTTTATCTGAGATATACGTCAGGTTATCTTTCAGATAGACGCGTAAGGCATCCAGCCACGGTGCACCTTGCTGATAGGCGGCGATATGGGCAGTTAACGCCAGTACCGAAGGGGAAGAAAGCCCATCACGTCCTTTCAGTGCCGATAAATAGGCATCACGGCTGCTGCTATTTTCTATAATCCCGTAAGCACCGGTCAGGGCGGGAATATTGAAACTTTTTGATCCCGACGTTAGCAACGCCCAGTCTCCGCGCGCCACATTACTCCAGGGAATATGCGGCTGCTCGCCCCAGACCATATCCATATGGATTTCATCGGAAATAACCCGCACACCATGACGCTCGCACAGGTCAGCCATGATCTCCAGCTCATCGCACGTCCACACTTTCCCGGTAGGATTCTGTGGGCTACACAGGAGCATAATTTTACATTCTGGTTTCGCCAACACGGCTTCCAGCTTGCCCATATCGCAAAACCAGCCGTCAGCCTGCTTCTCTAAAGCAACGGGCATTACTGTGCGCTGGTTACCTTCAATGGCCTTGTAAAATGCGTCATAGGCGGGCGTGTGGATCACCACGCCTTCACCTGTTTCAGACCACTGACGAATCAGTTCTGAAACCATATAGATAACAGAAGGGCCATACACCACCGACTGAGGATCGATGGCGGTGTAATGCTGGGTGGAAAACCAGTGGGCAATAGCCGCGAGAAACTCATCGTTTTTCCAGCGGCTGTAGCCAAACACGCCGTGTATCAGGCGCTGATTCAGCGCCTCGATAATGCAGGGGGCAGTGGCAAAATCCATGTCTGAAATCGTGAACGGTAACAGGTCAGCAGTGCCGAAACGGTCAGCGACATAATCCCACTGTGTACACCATGTGCCATGACGATCCACGACCTTTGAAAAATCGAACATATCTTATCCTTATGCCTGGACAGTATGCATCAGACCGGCCATTTCATCTTTTACTGACTGAACTTGTGGCCCGATAACAACCTGCAGGTTATGTTGATTAAGTTGTACTACGCCAATTGCCCGATTGTCCTTCAGTGCCTGCACATTAACAAGCGACATATCTTTCACAGACAAACGCAGACGGGTAATGCAGTTATCGAGGCTGACAATATTGTCGGCACCGCCTAATGCTTCGAGGATTGCAGGAACGTTGTAACCTGATTTACCCGGCGCACCGGCAACGGCTTTTTCGATTGAGCTGGCAACTTCGCTATCGCGCCCCGGGGTTTTCAGATTGAAGCGGGTGATAGCGAAACGGAAGATGACGTAGTAAACGACAAACCAGATTGCCGCCACCACTGGCACCATGTACCACTTGGTTGACAGACCATGCAAAATACCGAACACCACGAAGTCGATGATATTGCCGTCGGTATTACCGATGGTGACGCCGAGCACAGACATGACGGTGAAGCCGAGGCCGGTTAACAGCGCGTGGATGACATACAGAACTGGCGCTACGAACAGGAACAGGAATTCCAGAGGTTCGGTCGTGCCGCCAACGACACAGGCGATCAGGCCAGAAATCAGCAGACCTTTAATTTTATGGCGATTTTCCGGGCGCGCGCAGTGATACATAGCTAACGCTGCACCCGGCAGACCGCCGAGAAACGCAGGCATTTTACCTTGCGAAAGGAAACGCGTGGCGCTTTCAGAAAAACCGTGAGTGGTCGGGCAACTCAATTGCGCCTGGAAGATGGTCAGTGCGCCGCTGACGGTTTGACCGCAGACTTCCTGCGTGCCGCCTGCGTCGGTAAAGCGAATTAATGCTACCAGAATGTGATGCAGACCAAACGGCAACAGCAGACGTTCACCGGTACCAAACAGCATCGGTCCGAAATCACCCGCGCTGTTGATCATATGGCCTAAGCCGCTAATACCCATGGCGAAAATCGGCCAGACTAATGGAATCACCAGGCCGACAAGACCCATCACCAGCGAGGAGATGATTGGTACGAAGCGCGTACCGCCGAAGAATGCCAGCGCATCCGGCAGGCGGATATTATGGAATCGCTCATGCAGCATCCAGACGATAATACCGGCGATCACCGCACCGAGGATCCCGGTATCGATCGACTGGATCCCAAGAATGCTCTGGATGTTATTGGCTTTCAGAACCGCGGCATCCGTGGTTGGCAGAATGCCTTTATTGGTCAACCAGAAGTTTACCGCGAGGTTCATTACCGCATAACCGACGAAGCCAGCGAATGCCGCTACGCCTTTGTTTTCGCGTGCCAGACCCAGCGGGATGGCGATACAGAACATGACTGGCAGGAAACTAAAAGCAAACGAGCCAATCTTACTCATCCAGGTAAAGATAGCCTGCAACACGGGGTTGCCCAGGACCGGGATCAGGGTGATGACATCATGGCTGCTAAGAGAACTACCAATGCCGAGCATAATGCCGCAGAACGACAATAATGCCACGGGTAACATGAAGGTTTTGCCTAACTGCTGGAAGAACTCCCACAGCGTGACTTTCGGTGCTGTTTTCGCCGTCATAAAACGACTCCTCGTAGAGAACAATCTGGATTCAGTAAATTGCGCGAGAAGATAAAACGTTTTATCAAATTTTAGTGAGGCATAAATCACATTACGCAACGATAATAGCGGGTATAAGATAAATAAAAGGTAAAACGTTTTATCTGTCACATAATCAGGGAGTAGGTCATCTGCATGGCTACCGCCAAAAAAATAACCATTCATGATGTTGCGCTGGCTGCGGGCGTGTCGGTAAGTACCGTTTCGCTGGTGCTTAGTGGCAAAGGGCGAATCTCTACCGCCACAGGAGAACGCGTTAACGCCGCCATTGAAGAGCTGGGATTTGTGCGCAATCGCCAGGCGTCGGCGCTGCGCGGCGGGCAAAGCGGCGTCATTGGTTTGATCGTCCGTGATTTATCTGCGCCGTTTTACGCCGAATTGACGGCCGGATTGACGGAAGCTCTGGAAGCGCAGGGACGGATGGTTTTTTTGCTTCACGGCGGTAAAGACGGCGAGCAGCTGGCACAGCGGTTTTCACTGTTACTGAATCAGGGTGTGGATGGTGTGGTAATTGCCGGGGCTGCAGGAAGCAGCGATGACCTGCGACGGATGGCAGAAGAAAAAGCTATCCCGGTGATTTTCGCTTCCCGTGCCAGTTATCTTGATGATGTTGATACGGTTCGCCCGGACAACATGCAGGCTGCACAGTTGTTGACGGAGCATCTCATTCGCAATGGGCATCAGCGGATCGCCTGGCTGGGAGGGCAAAGTTCCTCATTAACCCGTGCAGAACGGGTGGGGGGCTATTGTGCAACTCTACTAAAATTTGGCCTGCCGTTTCACAGCGATTGGGTGCTGGAGTGCACTTCCAGCCAGAAGCAAGCCGCGGAAGCTATCACGGCGCTTTTACGTCATAACCCGACCATCAGCGCCGTGGTTTGCTATAACGAAACTATTGCGATGGGGGCATGGTTTGGTTTGCTGAAAGCAGGAAGGCAAAGCGGGGAAAGCGGAGTCGATCGTTACTTTGAGCAACAGGTTTCGCTGGCGGCATTTACCGATGCAACGCCTACCACACTTGATGATATACCCGTTATCTGGGCCAGCACGCCAGCGCGGGAACTTGGTACCACACTTGCGGATCGCATGATGCAAAAAATCACCCATGAAGAGACGCATTCACGCAATCTTATTATTCCCGCCCGGCTCATTGCGGCGAAATAATCCTCTCTTTATCTGCTATACCTGGTAGTGTCCTTTCCTCAAGGTTAATGATAAAAAATGTGGCACACAGGCGGTGCCTTTTATTTTTACTGAAGTTCACAGGAGGTTTATGTGTTTAATTCTGACAACCTGAGACTCGACGGAAAATGCGCCATCATCACAGGTGCGGGTGCAGGTATTGGTAAAGAAATCGCCATTACATTCGCGACAGCTGGCGCAGCTGTGGTGGTCAGTGATATTAACGCCGACGCAGCTAACCATGTTGTAGACGAAATTCAACAACTGGGTGGTCAGGCATTTGCCTGCCGTTGTGATATTACTTCCGAACAGGAACTCTCTGCACTGGCAGACTTTGCCGTCAGTAAGCTGGGTAAAGTTGATATCCTGGTTAACAACGCCGGTGGCGGTGGTCCTAAACCGTTTGATATGCCAATGGCAGATTTTCGCCGTGCTTATGAACTGAATGTGTTTTCTTTTTTCCATCTGTCACAACTTGTTGCGCCAGAAATGGAAAAAAATGGCGGTGGCGTTATTCTGACCATTACTTCTATGGCGGCAGAAAATAAAAATATAAACATGACCTCCTATGCATCATCTAAAGCTGCGGCCAGTCATCTGGTCAGAAATATGGCGTTTGACCTGGGTGAAAAAAATATTCGGGTGAATGGCATTGCGCCGGGGGCAATATTAACCGATGCCCTGAAATCCGTTATTACACCAGAAATTGAACAAAAAATGTTACAGCACACGCCGATCAGACGTCTGGGCCAACCGCAAGATATTGCTAACGCGGCGCTGTTCCTTTGTTCGCCTGCAGCCAGCTGGGTAAGCGGACAAATTCTCACCGTCTCCGGTGATGGGGTACAGGAACTCAATTAATACACTAACGAACCGGTAAACAGCCGTATGTGTTGTTTACCGGGATAGCGTGTGCAACTCGTCAACGTCTCTGCTAAACAACTGGCAGCCAAATCACGGCTATTGGTTAACCAATAGCTGGATGAAAAGCATACGAATAGAGTGTGCCTTCGCACTATTCAACAGCAATGATAGGCGCTCACCTGACAACGCGGTAAACTAGTTATTCACGCTAACTATAATGGTTTAATGATGGATAACATGCAGACTGAAGCACAACCGACACGGACCCGGATCCTCAATGCTGCCAGAGAGATTTTTTCAGAAAATGGATTTCACAGTGCCTCGATGAAAGCCATCTGTAAATCCTGCGCCATTAGTCCCGGGACGCTCTATCACCATTTCATCTCCAAAGAAGCCTTGATTCAGGCGATTATCTTACAGGACCAGGAGAGGGCGCTGGCCCGTTTCCGGGAACCGATTGAAGGGATTCATTTTGTTGACTATATGGTCGAGTCTATTGTCTCTCTCACCCATGAAGCCTTTGGGCAACGGGCGCTGGTGGTCGAAATTATGGCGGAAGGGATGCGTAACCCACAGGTCGCCGCCATGCTTAAAAATAAGCATATGACGATCACTGAATTTGTTGCCCAGCGGATGCGTGATGCCCAGCAAAAAGGCGAGATAAGCCCAGACATCAACACGTCAATGACTTCACGTTTACTGCTGGATCTGACCTACGGTGTACTGGCCGATATCGAAGCGGAAGACCTGGCGCGTGAAGCGTCGTTTGCTCAGGGATTACGCGCGATGATTGGCGGTATCTTAACCGCATCCTGATCCTCTCATTTCGCGGGCTGGTGATAACTGTGCCCGCGTTTCATACTTTAATTTCCCTGTACAAAATACAATCTAGCCGGGATCGGAGAATTCCCCCCAAAAATATTCACCGTAGCCATATGTCATGAGAGTTTATCGTTCTCAAGATGCTCGAACGAACGTTCGATTGCTTATTTTATGGCTTCTGTCAACGCTGTTTTAAAGATTAATGCGATCTATATCACGCTGTGGGTATTGCAGATTTTGGTTTTTTGATCGCGGTGTCAGTTCTTTTTATTTCCATTTCTCTTCCATGGGTTTCTCACAGATAACTGTGTGCAACACAGAATTGGTTAACTAATCAGATTAAAGGTTGACCAGTATTTTTATCTTAATGAGGAGTCCCTTATGTTACGTCCTGTAGAAACCCCAACCCGTGAAATCAAAAAACTCGACGGCCTGTGGGCATTCAGTCTGGATCGCGAAAACTGTGGAATTGATCAGCGTTGGTGGGAAAGCGCGTTACAAGAAAGCCGGGCAATTGCTGTGCCAGGCAGTTTTAACGATCAGTTCGCCGATGCAGATATTCGTAATTATGTGGGCAACGTCTGGTATCAGCGCGAAGTCTTTATACCGAAAGGTTGGGCAGGCCAGCGTATCGTGCTGCGTTTCGATGCGGTCACTCATTACGGCAAAGTGTGGGTCAATAATCAGGAAGTGATGGAGCATCAGGGCGGCTATACGCCATTTGAAGCCGATGTCACGCCGTATGTTATTGCCGGGAAAAGTGTACGTATCACCGTTTGTGTGAACAACGAACTGAACTGGCAGACTATCCCGCCGGGAATGGTGATTACCGATGAAAACGGCAAGAAAAAGCAGTCTTACTTCCATGATTTCTTTAACTATGCCGGGATCCATCGCAGCGTAATGGTCTACACCACGCCGAACACCTGGGTGGACGATATCACCGTGGTGACGCATGTTGCGCAAGACTGTAACCACGCGTCTGTTGACTGGCAGGTGGTAGCCAATGGTGATGTCAGCGTTGAACTGCGTGATGCGGATCAACAGGTGGTTGCAACTGGACAAGGCACCAGCGGGACTTTGCAAGTAGTGAATCCGCACCTCTGGCAACCGGGTGAAGGTTATCTCTATGAACTGTGCGTCACAGCCAAAAGCCAGACAGAGTGTGATATCTACCCGCTTCGCGTCGGCATCCGGTCAGTGGCAGTGAAGGGCGAACAGTTCCTGATTAACCACAAACCGTTCTACTTTACTGGCTTTGGTCGTCATGAAGATGCTGACTTGCGTGGCAAAGGATTCGATAACGTGCTGATGGTGCACGACCACGCATTAATGGACTGGATTGGGGCCAACTCCTACCGTACCTCGCATTACCCTTACGCTGAAGAGATGCTCGACTGGGCAGATGAACATGGCATCGTGGTGATTGATGAAACTGCTGCTGTCGGCTTTAACCTCTCTTTAGGCATTGGTTTCGAAGCGGGCAACAAGCCGAAAGAACTGTACAGCGAAGAGGCAGTCAACGGGGAAACTCAGCAGGCGCACTTACAGGCGATTAAAGAGCTGATAGCGCGTGACAAAAACCACCCAAGCGTGGTGATGTGGAGTATTGCCAACGAACCGGATACCCGTCCGCAAGGTGCACGAGAATATTTCGCGCCACTGGCGGAAGCAACGCGTAAACTCGACCCGACGCGTCCGATCACCTGCGTCAATGTAATGTTCTGCGACGCTCACACCGATACCATCAGCGATCTCTTTGATGTGCTGTGCCTTAACCGTTATTACGGTTGGTATGTCCAAAGCGGCGATTTGGAAACGGCAGAGAAGGTACTGGAAAAAGAACTTCTGGCCTGGCAGGAGAAACTGCATCAGCCGATTATCATCACCGAATACGGCGTGGATACGTTAGCCGGGCTGCACTCAATGTACACCGACATGTGGAGTGAAGAGTATCAGTGTGCATGGCTGGATATGTATCACCGCGTCTTTGATCGCGTCAGCGCCGTCGTCGGTGAACAGGTATGGAATTTCGCCGATTTTGCGACCTCGCAAGGCATATTGCGCGTTGGCGGTAACAAGAAAGGGATCTTCACTCGCGACCGCAAACCGAAGTCGGCGGCTTTTCTGCTGCAAAAACGCTGGACTGGCATGAACTTCGGTGAAAAACCGCAGCAGGGAGGCAAACAATGAATCAACAACTCTCCTGGCGCACCATCGTCGGCTACAGCCTCGGTGACGTCGCCAATAACTTCGCCTTCGCAATGGGGGCGCTCTTCCTGTTGAGTTACTACACCGACGTCGCTGGCGTCGGTGCCGCTGCGGCGGGCACCATGCTGTTACTGGTGCGGGTATTCGATGCCTTCGCCGACGTCTTTGCCGGACGAGTGGTGGACAGTGTGAATACCCGATGGGGAAAATTCCGCCCGTTTTTACTCTTCGGTACTGCGCCGTTAATGATCTTCAGCGTGCTGGTATTCTGGGTGCCGACCGACTGGAGCCATGGTAGCAAAGTGGTGTATGCATATTTGACCTACATGGGCCTCGGGCTTTGCTACAGCCTGGTGAATATTCCTTATGGTTCACTTGCTACCGCGATGACCCAACAACCACAATCCCGCGCCCGTCTGGGCGCGGCTCGCGGGATTGCCGCTTCATTAACCTTTGTCTGCCTGGCATTTCTGATAGGACCGAGCATTAAGAACTCCAGCCCGGAAGAGATGGTGTCGGTATACCATTTCTGGACGATTGTGCTGGCGATTGCCGGAATGGTGCTTTACTTCATCTGCTTCAAATCGACGCGTGAGAATGTGGTACGTATCGTGGCGCAGCCGTCATTGAAGATCAGTCTGCAAACCCTGAAACGGAATCGCCCGCTGTTTATGTTGTGCATCGGTGCGCTGTGTGTGCTGATTTCGACCTTCGCGGTCAGCGCCTCGTCGTTGTTCTACGTGCGCTATGTGTTAAATGATACCGGGCTGTTCACTGTGCTGGTACTGGTGCAAAACCTGGTTGGTACTGTGGCATCGGCACCGCTGGTGCCGGGGATGGTCGCGAGGATCGGTAAAAAGAATACCTTCCTGATTGGCGCTTTGCTGGGAACCTGCGGTTATCTGCTGTTCTTCTGGGTTTCCGTCTGGTCACTGCCGGTGGCGTTGGTTGCGTTGGCCATCGCTTCAATTGGTCAGGGCGTTACTATGACTGTGATGTGGGCACTGGAAGCTGATACCGTAGAATACGGTGAATACCTGACCGGCGTGCGAATTGAAGGGCTCACCTATTCACTATTCTCATTTACCCGTAAATGCGGTCAGGCAATCGGAGGTTCAATTCCTGCCTTTATTTTGGGATTAAGCGGATATATCGCCAATCAGGTGCAAACGCCGGAAGTTATTATGGGCATCCGCACATCAATTGCCTTAGTACCTTGCGGATTTATGCTACTGGCATTCGTTATTATCTGGTTTTATCCGCTCACGGATAAAAAATTCAAAGAAATCGTTGTTGAAATTGATAATCGTAAAAAAGTGCAGCAGCAATTAATCAACGATATCACTAGTTAATATTCAATAAAAATAATCAGAACATCAAAGGTGCAACTATGAGAAAAATAGTGGCCATGGCCGTTATTTGCCTGACGGCTGCCTCTGGCCTTACCTCTGCTTACGCGGCACAACTGGCTGACGATGAAGCGGGACTACGCATCAGACTGAAAAACGAATTGCGCAGGGCGGATAAGCCCAGTGCTGGCGCGGGAAGAGATATTTACGCATGGGTACAGGGAGGATTGCTCGATTTCAATAGTGGTTATTATTCCAATATTATTGGCGTTGAAGGCGGGGCATATTATGTTTATAAATTAGGTGCTCGTGCTGATATGAGTACCCGGTGGTATCTTGATGGTGATAAAAGTTTTGGCTTTGCCCAGGGGGCAGTAAAAATAAAACCCAGTGAAAATAGCCTGCTTAAATTAGGTCGCTTCGGGACGGATTATAGTTATGGTAGCTTACCTTATCGTATTCCGTTAATGGCTGGCAGTTCGCAACGTACATTACCGACAGTTTCTGAAGGAGCATTAGGTTATTGGGCTTTAACACCAAATATTGATCTGTGGGGAATGTGGCGTTCACGAGTATTTTTATGGACTGATTCAACAACCGGTATTCGTGATGAAGGGGTGTATAACAGCCAGACGGGAAAATACGATAAACATCGCGCACGTTCTTTTTTAGCCGCCAGTTGGCATGATGATACCAGTCGCTATTCTCTGGGGGCATCGGTACAGAAAGATGTTTCCAATCAGATACAAAGTATTCTCGAGAAAAGCATACCGCTCGACCCGAATTATACGTTGAAAGGGGAGTTGCTCGGCTTTTACGCGCAACTTGAAGGTTTAAGTCGTAATACCAGCCAGCCCAATGAAACGGCGTTGGTTAGTGGACAATTGACCTGGAATGCGCCGTGGGGAAGCGTATTTGGCAGTGGTGGTTATTTGCGCCATGCAATGAATGGTGCCGTGGTGGATACCGACATTGGCTATCCCTTTTCATTAAGTCTTGATCGTAACCGTGAAGGAATGCAGTCCTGGCAATTGGGCGTCAACTATCGTTTAACGCCGCAATTTACACTGACATTTGCACCGATTGTGACTCGCGGCTATGAATCCAGTAAACGAGATGTGCGGATTGAAGGCATGGGTATCTTAGGTGGTATGAACTATCGGGTCAGCGAAGGGCCGTTACAAGGGATGAATTTCTTTCTTGCTGCCGATAAAGGACGGGAAAAGCGCGATGGCAGTACGCTGGGCGATCGCCTGAATTACTGGGATGTGAAAATGAGTATTCAGTATGACTTTATGCTGAAGTAAGAAAAAACGCCGGAGAGAAAAATCTCCGGCGTTTTGGCTGTGAATTACTGCTGCGGAATAGCGGGTACGACCGGAACATTTAATGCCGGCATTGCAAACATACCAACGAAATCTTCCAGTGGCATTTTCTGCCCGTTTAACGTTATCTGACCGTTAGTATATTGCAGGCTGGTGGTGATGGTATTGTCCTGCAAGGTGGTCAGACGGAACATCTGCCCCATTGCTGATGCACCTTCAACTTGCTGTTTCGCCAGTTTTTTCGCTTGATCTTCCTGATAACCTTCCAGCTTCGCTACCTGAGTCATCAACTCAGTTGCCATATCCACCGGAATGGTCAGTTTCGCATCCAGAGATTTAACCGAACGATCTACTTCCTGCGCCAGCGTTTGCGGCGCTTCTTTAGTCGTTGCCGGATCTTTCAGGAACAGCGACAGATTCAGCGCACTTTCACCCTGACTGTTTTTCCAGCTTAGCGGCGCGATAGTAATCACCGGATCGCCTTTCAACATCAGCGGCAGGGCGCTAAAGAAGGCTTCCGTCACTTTCTCCTGATAAAGTTCGGGATTGTTGGCAATTTCTGGCTGTGCCAGCAGCGCCTGAGTTTGCGCGTTATATTGCTGGCTAAACTGATGCCAGGCTTCGCCATCAATTTGGCCGACTTTTAAAGTCAGCTTGCCACTGCCCAGATCCTGATTCTGTACCTTCAGGCTGTTTAGCGAGTAATCCAGTTGGCTATTGATCGTTTTACCATCATTGACCAGATCCGATTTACCGCTGATCTCCATGCCTTCCAGCAGTGCCAGTTCTTTGCCTTCCACCGAAATGGTCATTTTTTCCAGTGACAGTTTTTGGTTTCCTACGCGCTCACCAAAACTTGCCAGCGTGCTGGAACCGTCGGTTTTCAGATTATTAAAGGTCAACTGCACTTTCTGGTTGTATTCGTTAACCGCGTCTATCCGACCACTTTGCGCCTCCCCGGAAAGGGAGATAGCTTTGCCGTCTCTGTCTGCATTTAACTGGAACTCGCCGCCGCTAAAGGCGACTTTTTCATCCTTTTGCTCGTAATTCAGTGGCTTGAGCGAAATATCGGAACTGGAATCACCGCTGTAACCAATGCGCGAGTTAATCTCAAAAGGCGTTTCACCTTTTGCCATATCAAACAGTGGTTTGCTTACTTCGTTATTAACCAGCGTGGTTTGAATTGATGCCATCGACGGGATCAGGTTCAGTTTTTTAAGCTGGGCAAGCGGGAAGGGACCATGATCAACCGATTCGTTGAAGATGACGCTCTGACCGCTTTTAATCCACGGATTTTCTTTCCCGGCAATGGGTTTCACCAACAGTTGCAACTGGCTGCTGAATACGCCGCGATGATAGTTTTGATAACTGACTTCCAGGTTGGATTCAGGAGCTGTCAGTTTGAGTTGCGCGTTCGCCTGCGCGACCATGTCTTCGAGATGGGTTTCAATCTTCTTGCCTGTATACCATGCGCCGCCTGTCCAGACTACGCCTAGCGCAACAATGACGCCTACCGCTACCAGCGATTTATTCATAATGATTATCCATAAAATGAAATCAGGCGGACTGGCCGCCTGAAGGTGTTATAAGCCTTTAATAAGCTTAGCAAGAGATGTTAATTTTTTCAGTAAGCTCTTACAGCTTGTTGTAAACACGCGCTAAACGGCCGTGGCCTTTGACAGTCACCGGTGATTCGTTGGCGGCAATAAACGCTGATTCACCCGGTTTAAGCTGTAACTGCTGAGAACCTTTCCACAACGTTGCATCGCCTTCGACGCAGAACAAAATGGCGGCACTCTGCTGGCTAATGGTGGTTTCTTTATCACTAAGGTCATGCAGCGAGAAGGCAAAATCATCCACTGGAATCGGGAAGTCCAGTTCTGCACCTTGTTTCACCGGCTGGGTCAACAACTGGTTAGCCGGTTTGGCTTCGAATTTCACATTGGCAACCAGTTCCGGAATATCAATGTACTTAGGCGTCAGACCCGCACGCAGCACGTTATCGGAGTTCGCCATCACTTCCAGCGCCACGCCTTGCAGGTAAGCGTGCGGTGTTTCAGCGAACAGGAACATCGCTTCGCCAGGATTCAATTTCACCACATTCAGTAACAGCGGGGAGAACAGGCCGCTGTCTTCCGGGTAAAATTCAGAAATTAAACGAATCGTTTGCCACGGTTCACCCTGCTGACTGTCGAGCGCCGATTTTAAAATCGCCAGCGCGCGGGATTTTTCTTCACCCTGCATATTCAACAGGCTGGCGAACAGTTCGCTTAAACGTTCGGCATTAGGCTGTTGTAAAAAGTGAGCAATTGCCGGATGTGCACCTGCGACTGGCTGGAGTAGGGAGACAATCTCGGAAAACTCACGAAACGCGTTCATCGCAAGGAAAGGCGTCAGCGCAAAAACCAGCTCCGGCTTGTGGTTAGGATCTTTATGGTTACGCTCGGCGGCATCCATCGGGATACCTGCGGCATTTTCTTTGGCAAAACCGATTTCAGAATTGCGTTTGTTTGGATGAACCTGAATGGAGAGCGGCTGTGCTGCGCATAATACTTTGAACAGGAAAGGCAACTCGCCAAAGCGTTTGGCAACGGCATCTCCCAAAAGAGTCGCTTTATCACTCTCAATCACATCACGCAGTGAAACGATATCTCCTGCGGCATCGTGCACACGTGAACTGCTCTTTGGATGCGCGCCCATCCACAACTCGGCCATCGGCTGGCTGGACGGATTTTCCATACCATAAAGTTCAGTCAACGCCGTTTTGCTGCCCCAGGCATAGTTTTGCACTGAGTTAATGAGTTTTTGCATGATCAATCCCTGTTTTAATGTGGAAATTAATCCCGCTATTAAAGCAAGAATCCTACGGGAAGTAACCTGGAGCCGCAAAAAGTCGTACTAGTCTCAGTTTTTGTTAAAAAAGTGTGTAGGATATTGTTACTCGCTTTTAACAGGGCAACGGAACACCCGCCCAGAGCATAACCAAACCAGGCAGTAAGTGAGAGAACAATGTCAAACAAACCCTTTCATTATCAGGCTCCTTTTCCACTCAAAAAAGATGATACTGAGTATTACCTGCTAACCAGCGAACACGTTAGCGTATCTGAATTTGAAGGGCAGGAGATTTTGAAAGTCGCACCCGAAGCGTTAACTCTGTTGGCGCGTCAGGCGTTTCATGATGCGTCGTTTATGCTGCGTCCGGCTCACCAACAACAGGTAGCCGACATTCTGCGTGACCCGGAAGCCAGCGAAAACGACAAGTATGTGGCACTGCAATTCCTGCGAAACTCCGATATCGCCGCAAAAGGCGTTCTGCCAACCTGCCAGGACACCGGCACCGCGATCATCGTTGGTAAAAAAGGGCAGCGTGTATGGACCGGTGGTGGTGATGAAGCGGCGCTGGCGCGCGGTGTCTATAACACTTATATCGAAGATAATCTGCGCTACTCGCAAAACGCGCCGCTGGATATGTATAAAGAGGTGAATACTGGCACCAATCTACCAGCGCAGATCGATCTTTATGCCGTTGATGGCGACGAGTACAAATTCCTCTGTATCGCCAAAGGTGGTGGTTCGGCAAACAAGACGTATCTCTATCAGGAAACCAAAGCGTTACTAACGCCGGGGAAACTGAAAAATTACCTGGTTGAGAAGATGCGCACGCTGGGTACGGCGGCCTGTCCTCCGTATCATATTGCGTTCGTTATTGGTGGAACTTCTGCAGAAACGAACCTTAAAACGGTCAAACTGGCTTCCGCTAAATACTATGATGAACTGCCAACGGAAGGGAATGAGCACGGTCAGGCGTTCCGCGATGTGGAACTGGAAAAAGAATTGCTGATCGAAGCGCAAAATCTCGGTCTGGGTGCGCAGTTTGGTGGTAAATACTTCGCTCATGACATCCGCGTGATTCGCCTGCCACGTCACGGCGCATCCTGTCCGGTTGGTATGGGTGTTTCCTGCTCTGCTGACCGTAATATCAAAGCGAAGATCAACCGTCAGGGGATCTGGATCGAAAAACTGGAACATAATCCAGGTAAATATATCCCTGAAGAGCTGCGTAAAGCGGGAGAAGGCGAAGCGGTGCGCGTTGACCTTAACCGTCCGATGAAAGAGATCCTCGCACAGTTGTCGCAGTATCCCGTTTCTACACGCTTATCGCTTAACGGCACGATTATCGTCGGTCGTGATATTGCTCACGCCAAACTGAAAGAGCGGATGGATAACGGTGAAGGGCTGCCGCAGTATATTAAAGATCATCCGATTTACTACGCGGGTCCGGCCAAAACGCCGGAAGGTTATGCCTCCGGTTCTCTTGGCCCAACGACCGCCGGACGGATGGATTCTTATGTCGATCAACTGCAAGCGCAGGGCGGAAGTATGATCATGCTGGCGAAAGGCAACCGCAGCCAGCAGGTGACGGATGCCTGTAAAAAACACGGCGGCTTCTACCTTGGCAGTATCGGTGGTCCGGCCGCTGTATTGGCGCAGGGAAGTATTAAGAGCCTGGAATGTGTTGAATATCCGGAACTGGGAATGGAAGCCATCTGGAAAATTGAAGTGGAAGATTTCCCGGCGTTTATCCTTGTGGATGATAAAGGAAATGACTTCTTCCAGCAGATACAACTCACACAATGCACCCGTTGTGTGAAATAAACAGAGCCGCCCTTCGGGGCGGTTTTTTTACATGGCACGAAAGACCAAACGTTTGTTATCAAATGGTAAATAATGAGTGAGCTAAAAGTTGCTTAACGAAAGCAAAACAGAAAGAAAAAATTAATCAGGTGAGGAGCAGGCCATGAATACAGTACGCAGCGAAAAAGATTCGATGGGGGCGATTGATGTCCCGGCAGATAAGCTGTGGGGCGCACAAACTCAACGCTCGCTGGAGCATTTCCGCATTTCGACGGAGAAAATGCCCACCTCACTGATTCATGCGCTGGCGCTAACCAAGCGCGCAGCGGCAAAAGTTAATGAAGATTTAGGCTTGTTGTCTGAAGAGAAAGCGAGCGCCATTCGGCAGGCGGCGGATGAAGTACTGGCAGGACAGCATGACGACGAATTCCCGCTGGCTATCTGGCAGACCGGCTCCGGCACGCAAAGTAACATGAACATGAACGAAGTGCTGGCTAACCGGGCCAGTGAATTACTCGGCGGCGTGCGCGGGATGGAACGTAAAGTTCACCCTAACGACGACGTGAACAAAAGCCAAAGTTCCAACGATGTCTTTCCGACGGCGATGCACGTTGCGGCGCTGCTGGCGCTGCGCAAGCAACTCATTCCGCAGCTTAAAACCCTGACACAGACGCTGAGTGAAAAATCGCGTGCATTTGCCGATATCGTCAAAATCGGTCGAACCCACTTGCAGGACGCCACGCCGCTAACACTAGGGCAGGAGATTTCCGGCTGGGTAGCGATGCTCGAGCATAATCTCAAACATATCGAATACAGCCTGCCTCACGTAGCGGAACTGGCTCTTGGCGGTACAGCGGTGGGTACTGGACTAAATACCCATCCGGAGTATGCGCGTCGCGTAGCAGATGAACTGGCAGTCATTACCTGTGCACCGTTTGTTACCGCGCCGAACAAATTTGAAGCGCTTGCGACCTGTGATGCCCTGGTTCAGGCGCACGGCGCGTTGAAAGGGTTGGCTGCGTCACTGATGAAAATTGCCAATGATGTCCGCTGGCTGGCCTCTGGCCCGCGCTGCGGAATTGGTGAAATCTCAATCCCGGAAAATGAGCCGGGCAGCTCAATCATGCCGGGGAAAGTGAATCCAACACAGTGTGAGGCATTAACCATGCTCTGCTGTCAGGTGATGGGGAACGACGTGGCGATCAACATGGGGGGCGCTTCCGGTAACTTTGAACTGAACGTCTTCCGTCCAATGGTGATCCACAATTT
>ERZ1034946.560-NODE-560-length-17416-cov-6.934393_pt1 | contig 17416 bp, 14 predicted proteins | sample MGYA00520591_ERZ1034946 | MGnify/ENA primary metagenome ERZ1034946 (study PRJEB33766, sample SAMN09781753) | gut metagenome | biome: gut microbiome | host: Homo sapiens | place: Madagascar | study: EMG produced TPA metagenomics assembly of the PRJNA485056 data set...
TGGCTTATTGACCTGTACTACTTTAAGTTCATTGTTTTCTTCAGCTAAAACCATTAATATATAGTTATAACCATCTATAAAATACTGATTTTCTGTTTCTGTGCTACAATTAATTTCTGCAACGTATGAATAAGTATTCCCTGCAGCCAAAACATCATATTCATCTGTAATAAAATATTGGCTAGCCTCTGATTCATCTATCTTATACAAATCACTCACATTAACAGAATCAAGCTGTTTGATTCCATTTTTTTCAGATATATCAGCAAAATAATTCACAAAATAATTATAATCTTCTTGACATACATATTTCATAAATGCATCCCAATCTTTCTCGTTTGCTGCATTAAAATATGCAGTAATTAATGATTTACAATCCTCATCACTATATACAGTTTTAATATCTGATTGTGTTAATTCGTTTGCAAATATTAATTCCGCCCCCATTCCTAATATTAAAAATCCCGACAATACAGCAACACCAATTTGTTTAAATTTAGCCATTTATTCTCCATTTCTTTCGTTTGTGTAATTAATAGTATCTTTAAATAAAACACGTATTTTACTTAATATTAAGTCTAATATATCCCATTTGATTATACAAGGGACAGAATTGTCAAATTTTTCATTGACAGTTCTGTCCCTTGAAATACAACATCAATGTGTGTAACTATGAAGCTAGAATATCGGGAGGTAATTATAAATGAAAAAATTTATTTACAAAACATTTATTGCACTATCACTTATTTGCTTTTTTCAGGTTAAAACACCTATTTTTCATATAACACATACTTCGATTGTAAATCATTGTGATTTTATTACTCCATGTAGTGATGTTCCTATTGATACAGATAAAACAGCCTAATTAATCAGCTTTTCTAATTTTTCTCTATAAATTTTTTCATGAAAATAACGTTTTACATAATGACTTAGAATAATACACTTTTTAAACACTCTACACTTTTCACCCTTGCTGGTTTCCTTCCCCTCTTTTTTCTTTCTTTCATTTTCATTCCACCATATATCATACAGTTTATAATGAATATCACATAATCTTCTGCAACTTAGACTAGCCCTGATTGCTTTTCTATCTATCTTCTGGGCAAATTCATGCTCTCCCATGTTACCCAACTCTTCGACTACTCCCTCTGTTACAAATTCATACATAGAAATAACCTCTGAAACACCTTTATCCTCAATATACTTTTCATAAAACTTTAATAAGAATCTAATTGATTCCCTTTTTTCCTGCTCCTCCATTCCACTCCAACTATTGCGAATACATGTCACCTCCCTTTCGGTAAGGTACACACTCGTCTGATTCAAAAGATTATCTATAGGCAAAGTACACCTCAAGGCTTCCTTTTCCAGCTTTGAGAATTCTCCTAAATCTATCTTTTTCTGTTCCAAATCTAATACCGCTTGCTTTTCCATAAAAAATTGCTTATTCTGTGGAATATCAGAAGAAACTTTCAATTTCAATTTTTCCAATTTTTCATAAGCCATTACATAATCCCGATTATTCATATAATAAATCAATTTTTCTGCATCTTTAATAACGTCACGGTCATTTGTAATAAGTCGCGCCCACTGCATCTGTCCTGACAATCCCAGCCTGTTTAGTATTTTCCTTACCGATTCCATCTGCATATCTGTCTGTCCTTTTTCAGCCCTTCTTAAAGATTTTACAGAGCAGATTCCCTCGCAGAGCTGTTCCTGCGTCAAGCCAAGCATTGCCCTTCTATTTCGCAAAACTTCACACATGGCATAAACCGAATTCTGCTGATACAGATATGTACAATCCTGCATATATGCTGGCACATTATATTCGGCATACAGTTCTACCATAGTAGACAGCAGTTCTTTTTCAGAAACACCCTCTTCACCTAATATTTCTGTCTCTATTTCCAGCAATTCTACCAAATAGTACGCTCTGGCAGCATCCCTCAACATATCGACTGCCTTTTTGCATATATTTAGATTTTCTGTCTGTGTCTCCACTGTCCAGCTTTTCAGATATGAAAGCTGTTTTTTCAGATAGTAATAGACTATTTTAGGGTATATCTTTACCTTTGTAATCTCGTCATAGTGACCATTATCTATATAGTCCATCAGCACTCTGTATTTATGCAGATGCTCCGTTTCATTTCCATAAAACAGGGCTTCCAACAACAGATTAATCTCCAATGCTGACAGGGGTCTTTTTTCATTCCATATCTTTTCTGGTTCAGGTATTGTAAGCAGCAGTGCTTTTTGGTAACAATCCGCAAGGGCCTCCCGAGCTGCGTCTTCCTGCTTTAAGACTTCGCCTTTCATTACCAAGATAAACTGATAATTTATCTTATCATCTTCATCCAGTTTAGTCTCATACTCCGCAAGGAAACAAGCCGCTCCCCTAGTATCTTTTTCACGAATAGCAGATAAAATTTTTCCCTTATAATCCCATTCCTCATAATCACATATGTCAAGCAGATTCTCGTATATCTCTTTTGCTATTCCCAGTCTCTCCAACAGTCTGTCCCTTATATTTTTATCAATCGTGCGTTCCCCACTCTCAACCTTTGAGAGCTGGCTTACACTCATTAAGCCCAGCGATAAGTCATTCAGAGATATATTTTCTTCTGTCCGTATATTTTTCAATAGCTTTGCCAGCCCCTGGTCTGCTTCTGGCATGTATTCACCCCTTTTACATTTTCATAGTAATATATTTATTTTATACTATGTTGTGATTTTTTCAAATTGAGAATTAAAATTGTAAAAATTGACTTAGATTTGTGTGCCTGTGGCACCTGATATAAAAAAATGCTTTGAAATGAGTTTATCACTTCAAAGCATTTCTCTTACATCTCCGCAAACTGCGCCATATACAGCTTATAATAAGCTCCCTTCTTCTCCAGAAGCTCTGCAGGACTTCCCTGCTCCCTGATGCCGCCCTGATCTATCACAAAGATACGGTCTGCATTCTGAATCGTTGAAAGTCTGTGGGCTATTACAAAGCTGGTTCGTCCCTTAAGCAGTGCCTCAATACCCTTCTGCACCATAAGCTCGGTGTGGGTGTCGATGCTTGATGTTGCCTCATCAAGTATGAGAATTTTTGGCTCTGATATCATGGTTCTGGCAAAGGCGATGAGCTGTCTCTGTCCGATAGAGAGTCCTGCTCCCTGCTCTTTAAGCTCTGTGTCATAGCCTTTTTCCATCTTCATGATAAAGTCATGGGCATCTACTGCCTTTGCTGCCCTGATGATTTCCTCATCAGTTGCATTAAGCTTGCCGTAGGCTATATTTTCCCTGACTGTTCCATGGAAAATAAAATTGTCCTGTGTCATGACTCCCATCTGCTTGCGGAGGGAATTCATTGTAACCTTTTTCAAATCATATCCGTCTATTGTAATACTTCCCTTCTGGATGTCATAGAAACGGCTTATGAGGTTTACAATAGTTGTCTTTCCTGCTCCCGTCGGTCCTACCAGGGCGATTGTCTCTCCCGGCTTTGCTGTAAAGCTTACATTGTCAAGCACCTTTGTCTCGCTCTCTGTGCCCTCATCATATGTGAAGGATACATTGTTAAAGGCTACCTCACCCTTGATATCTGGAAGCTCAAAGGCATCCGGTTCATCTGTCAGGTCTGACTCTGTGTCCATTATATCGAATACTCGCTCAGCGGCTGAGAGATTTGTGATGAGCTGGTTAAAAAATGTACTCAGGTTCATGATTGGCTCCCAGAACATGCCTGTGTAGGTTCCGAAAGCAACCAGCAATCCCAGTGACACCTCCGGTGCTCCGATAATTTTCACACCTACCAGATAGAGTACCATCATTCCAATTCCCCAGGACATGTCTATAACTGGGAAAAATAAGTCTGCTACCCTGCAGGCATAGATGAAGCTGTCCCTGTGCTCATCTGTAAGCTCCTCGAACTGCGCCCTTGTCTCATCCTGGGCGTTTAAGCTCTGCACTACACGCATGCCCGCAATACTCTCGTGGACGTATGCGTTTACATTTGAGCCCTTTTTGCGGACTACCTGCCATCTGATATGATTGCTCTTTTCCACCAGATATATAGCTATTGCCATAAAAGGCAGGGTACACATGGCGGCAAGTGCCAGTCTCCAGTCCTTCATCAGCATTATCACAATTACACCGATGATTGTGATTGTATTTGGTATGATATTGGTTACGGCTTTTGCCAATACATCCTTAAGGGAGTTGACGTCTCCCATTATTCTGGCTAATATCTTTCCGTTTGGCCTGCTGTCAAAAAAGCTGAAGGACAGGGTCTGTATGTGCTCATATACTTCATTTCTTACCTTTAAAATTATATTGTTTGATATGAGCGACATCACATAGATACGCACCTTAACCATGACAACGTAAACCAGGTTGACTGTAACTGCAAAGGCTACCAGCTTTAGCAGTCCATTCATATCCTTATCTGCTACATAGTGGTCGATTGCCTCCTCTATCAAAAGCGGATTGAGCAGGCTTATTCCAACTGTAACAGCCATTGCTATAAGTACAATGACTACATCCTTTTTATAATCCCTTAAATATCCAAACAGACGAAGGACAACCTTGCCTGTGTCGCTTGCGTCCATCTGTTCATCTTCACGAAAGGAGTTTACTGCCATCTTATACTACCTCCTTTTTAAGCTCCGGGTACTGCGCCAGATAGGTCTCATAGTACAATCCCTTCTTTGCCAGAAGCTCACTATGGGTTCCTCTCTCTGCCACACGACCCTCATGTAAGTAAATAATCTCGTCTGCATTTCGCACAGCGGAAATACGATGTGCGATAATAATTTTTGAAGACTCTGTAATACTCTTTAATACCTTCTGAATCTCCTGCTCTGTCTCCATGTCCAGGGCTGATGTAGAATCATCAAATACAAGAACAGGACTCTTCTTTGCCAATGCTCTGGCTATACTGATTCGCTGCTTCTGTCCTCCGGAAAGTCCTACCCCCTTCTCTCCGATTACTGTCTCATACTGCTCATCCATCTCCTCGATGAAGCTGCTTGCCTGAGCCATCTTGGCTGCGCTCTTTACCAGGGCTGCATCCATCTCATCTCTCTTACCCATCATGATATTTTCTGCGATTGTATCAGAGAAAAGGAATACATCCTGCATAACTACCGCACAGCAGGTACGCACCTGCGCCAGAGGCAGAGTTCTGATATCCACACCATCCAGTGTAATCCTGCCGCTGTTTGGGTCGTAAAATCTCTGGAGCAGATTTATGATTGAAGATTTTCCTGAGCCTGTGGCACCCATAATTCCAAGGGTTTTGCCACGGTTAAGCTCAAATGAAATATCCTTTAATATCTCGTGTCCGTCCAATGTCAAATCTACATGGGAAAAAGCAATATCTCCGTGTAATGCCGGAAGCTTTTGGGCATCATCATCCTCAGTAAGCTTTGCCTCCTCGTCAAAGATTTTCTTAATCTTCTTGTAGGATGCAACTGATGATGACAGCTCGTTTGCAAGCTCTGCCAGCATATCCAGCGGCCAGGTACAGTTTCTTGAATACTCTACATATGCCACCAGTGAGCCTAAGTCCATCTGACCTCCGATAACCCTTAAGCCTCCAATCATGGCACAGACAACCGGAAGCACTGCTCCGATAAAGTTATAGATTGGATAGAATTTTGCCAACACCTTTGCCTGCTCCATGTTGTAAGCGCAGTATTTTTTATTGTGCTTACGGAATTTTTCTATCTCATAACGCTCTCTGGCAAATGCCTTTACTGTACGGACTCCTGCCAGATTTTCCTCTGCTATCGTTGTAAGCTCTGCATTTTCCTCACTTATATCTGAGTAGACCTTTACGAATTTCTTCTCCAGATAAAAGCTCATGGCTCCACCAAAGACCATTACCGCAAATGGTAAAAGTGTCAGAAGTGGGTCCAGCATAAACATACAATAGATAACTGATATCATGTAAAATGCAATCTGAATGATAAGCATACCTGTCATGCCGAATGCATCCTTGACCTTGTCTACATCATCCTTGACACGAGCCATAAGTTCTCCTGTATTGGTATTGTCAAAGTAATCCATTGACAGGGTCTGGATATGCTTATACAAGTCATGACGCATGGTGTTTCCTATCATCTGACTGTTTTTGTCAAAGGTAAACTCCTTCCAGTAACCTGCAAAGGCTCTGCCTATACCTATGGCTACCAGAGCCACCAAAAGCCATACAAATCTGTGAAAGTCTCCGCCTACAAATACCTCATTTACTATAATCTTTGTGACCTGTGGTGACAGCATCTCAAGTCCGATTGCTGCAAACAGACATATTGTTGCAAACAGATAGCTCTTCCAGTATGGAATGACGTAACTGCTTAATTTTTTCAAAACTAGCCCTCCTTTCAAGCTCTCCCCGTTTCCGAAGCTGTGAATTTTGCATTTCTTATCGCACAAACCTACCTCAAACCTCGAATCCGCAGCTTCGCTGCTTCCCCGTTGCTACGCAACTATGATTCTCGGTTTTCGTTGCCATGCATCCCGAAAACCTGCCAGTGGCTGGTTTGAGTGGTTAGGTCGTCCGATTTCGGAGCACAGCCTTGCAAGCAAGCTTGCAGTCTGTGCTCCTCATCGTACTGCTTTTATACGATACAAATGAATCTCGCTTGCGAGATTCTCCGCCTGCGGCGGGTCGCAATATGCGACATACTTCTTATCCGCCGCAGTGCGATCCTCGCGGAGCTTTTTATGTAATGGAAACGAAGTTTCCTATTACATAAAAAAGACCAAGGCATGTTCCTGCCTTGGTCTGTAATCCACAAACAATCATTAATTCCCTTTCATGCTCCATGTCCTTACACAGACATGAATCAAAATACATAAAAAGAATCTAACGCTCCGAAACCGAGGTAACAACACAATTCTCTGAAACTTCATTAACTTTAACGTAATCAAATCTCACTGCATATAATACGTTAGTCATAGTTCATTACCTCACTTTCCTTAATATTTTGCCAGTCGACTAATCTGACGATAAATACATCTAATCACACTTGCCATTTATTGTCAACTAAAATAAATGATGTTTATTTATTAGTATTACTTATATTATTTATTCCTGCGTCTGTTTAAGCGGTCTTCAAGCTCATTGAAAAAGAACTCCATATGTGATTTTTCTACCTTTGGATGACGATAGCCCTTTACTCGCTTCAAGGCAGATTTTCTCAGCATGCCCATGCTGTCAACAAGCTGCGCGATGTTTTCCCTGGACAGACGTTCTCTCTCTTCCTGCCTTGCCTTTTCTGCCATACGTCTCGTTTCTGCATTCTGCTTTGCTGCTTCTACAGCCTGTGCAGCCTCAAGCTTTCTATCCTCGATACGTTCACTCGCCAGTGCCTTTTTCTCAAATACTCCATTGAAAAATTCATCCATGCGCTTGTTGAGAGAGTTCTCCAGACTCACTACGTTATGGCTGAAATCTGTAAGTGCCGATACTGTAAGTGTTGTATCTATAGCCACCAGAGCCATGAAAATAAGTCCGAAAAGTTCATACAGAATCGGGCTTATCCAGCCTGTCATCCATCTGGTAAATGGTGCTATGTAATAGATTACCACAAGTCCTGCCACTCCAAAGCCCAGTGAATAAAAGAAGCAGACCCTGCCGTTTATATTGAGGGGCTTATCATGATAATCCCACCAGTAGGCATGAAAAAGCTTCTCAAGTGTCCAGGAAGTCACATATTCAAGGACAATACTTCCGAAAAATGCCACCAGAAAAATCTGCCACCACTTGAAATCTCCTCCGTCTCCGTGAGCCGCAATCAGGTCATATATTATGGTAATTCCCACACCGCCAGCTCCATAAATCGGGCAGAGTGGTCCGTATAAAAATCCCCTGTTCTCCCATTTTCCAGCCCTCAATGTACAGTAAATACTCTCGTATATCCAGCCCATACAGCTGAATATCACAAAGTACACAAAATATTTGCTAAGCCACATACAAATCCTCCAATTAATTATAGTTTTAATTTCTCAGTCGGCTGCTGCAGCCAGGCTGAGATATACATCATACCACTTAAGGCACTCGTAAGTCCAATTATCTACAGCCTCTTCCAGCTTTTCCTCATCCCAGATTAAAAGCTGTCTGTCCACCTCTTCTCTTGCCACTTCCACCGGCTCTGCCGCAAGCCTGAGCCTCCAGTCAATGTAGGCTTCCTCGGTGTTTATCTCCTTAAGCCTGTGTCTCTCAGGTTTTGGCACCGCCCTCAGGCCTGCCACCAGTGCCTGATTTTCTGCCTCCATAAGGGCAGATATATCCTCACCATCATCTCTCCTGCAATGGTTCAGATAGTGCTCGTAGCCAAAGGGATAGTACATAACCCTGTCAGCCTCAAAGACAAGGATTGCATCTGCAAGCTGAGATATAAAATATCTGTCATGGGACGCAAAAAGCATGGTGCCGGTATATGCCTTGAAAGCAGATTCCAGAGTTTCCTTTGCCTTTATATCCATATGATTGGTAGGCTCATCCAATACCATGAGATTAGGTCTGCTGGTTATAAGCTCCGCCAGCATAAGCCTTGCCTTCTCGCCTCCTGACAGATTTGAAACCTTTTTTGCTGCATCCTGCCCCGTAAATAAATACATGCCAAGAGTATTTCTGACCTCTTTTTCTGTCATGGCAGGGTACAAGTCATGAAAGTGCTTAAGCACTGTGTCCTCTGACTGGATTGAGGCTGTCTGCTGGTCATAGTAGGCAAGGAGTACATTATTTCCCAGGCTTCCTTTTCCATCCACAGCAGGAAGCTCTCCTGCCACAGTCTTTAAAAAAGTAGTCTTTCCTGTGCCGTTTGCACCGATTATACCGATTTTCTGACCTCTTCTCAGCTTAAGTGACAGCTCCTTAATCACCCTGCCATTATAGCCAATCTTAAGGTGTTCTGCCTCATAGACCCACTTTGGTCCTAAGACCTCCGGTTCTATAGCTCCTGTAAAAAAACTGCCAGCCTCTGCCTCCGGCTTCTCGATAAGCTCCATTCTCTCTATTATGGACTTTCTCGACCGGGCAAAGCTCGCCTTGCTTGGCTTGTGCTTGAATTTTTCTATAAGCTCATTGAGCCTCTTAAGCTCCGCCTGCTGCTTCTCGTATGCCTTAGTCTGCTGCTTTATGTCCTTCGCCTTCTGCTGCCTGTACTGGGTATAATTTCCCGCATAGCGCCTGAGCTTTCTCCTGTCAAGCTCGTAAACAGCCGTCACCACCTGATCCAGGAAAAATCTGTCATGGGATACAAAAACCACCGCATTGGGATATATTTTCATGTAGTCTTCAAGCCACTCCACTGTCTCAATATCCAGATGGTTTGTAGGCTCATCAAGTAAAAGTATATCCGGCTTTTCCAGAAGGAGCCTGATTAGTCCAATCTTGGTCTGCTCCCCTCCTGAAAATTCCCTAAAAAGCTTCTTTTTGTCCGACTTTTCAAAGCCAAAGCCGGTAAAAAGCCTGTCGTACTCCATCTCATAGGCAAAACGCTCCTTTGAAAAACTCTCTCTCTCCGGACAGCCCTCCAGCAGTATCTCCTCTATAGTTTTGGAAGCATCTGCTGTGTTGCTCTGCCTGAGCATGCCCACTGTGACATTTCTGGAAGTCTTGACTCCCGGGGTGTTACGCTTGTCATCCCTATCCAGTTCAAGCTCACCAGAAATAAGCCTTAGCAGGGTGGTCTTACCAGTACCATTGGCACCTACTATAGCTATCTTTTCTTTCTCTCTGATTTCAAAATCAATGTGATCCAGTATGGTATTTCCGCCCACCGATACTGTTCCATTTAATATCTGATATAACACTTTATTTCATATCCTTTAGACTGTTAAACAAATCCAAATCGGACTGCTGCACCTTCATGTTAGATGTCACAGGCTCCTCGCCGGGCTTAGTCACTGTGATTTCGATAACAGTGCCCTCCTGGATGCCGCCGTTTAAGACATAGCCTAAGAAGGATACGAATTTTGGGTGGTTAGCCTGGAATGTTTTCTGGGCCTGCATAAGTTTCATCAGATTTGCTGGGTTCATATTGTTTCCTCCGAAGTTCATAAATTCATTAGTCCATCTTCCCACATATTTAGGGTGTGGGGTATCGGATAACAGACAGGTATGGTTTTGAAAAAATATGAAGTCAGCCGCGGGATTTATCGCGGATATGGCTTACAAATTTGCCCATTTATCTCCGTTGCGGAAAGTAATGGAACCCCGCGGCAGTTCATATTGTTTTCAAAACCATACCTGTCTGCCATCCGATAGATTTACGTTTCAATGTGGGAAGATTCATCTAGGATGATTATATGATGGGAGGAATTTGATTGTCAAGGTAACGTGATATTGTTATTATATACCACTAATAGGAGAAATCCGAAAGAAAATCGGAACTGTTTTATAAGTATCATGAAATTTTAATTCCATAAATTTATGGGAATTATGGGAGATATATTGATGCCTTTGTAACAAAAATATCAAGTTCCCTGTCTGTCATCATTTTGATGAACTAAATGTTATCGTGTCCTTTACAACAATAGCTTTTGAAATTAATCCTCCACTAGATTTTCATTTATATATTTAAAATAAGGTTTCTTATTAACTTCTGTGCTATGTTCCAAATACCATTTAACACTATCCCTCAATCCGTCTTCTAATGATATGGTTTCTGGGTATATTTTGTTTTGACGCGATACATCCAAATAGTACTCATAGTTGTAAAAACTGAAATAATTTCGCTGTTCAATATCTTCATAAACATTTACAAAATCCGGTATTTTTCCTAAGCTTTCATAGCATTTTGTGACCCAATCTTTAATAGAAACTGCTTCAACATTACCAACATTTAAAATACGCTCTTGTGGCTTGTCTTTAATTATTACCTCCATCAACCTGCATAAATCTTTTACATGAAAGAATTGTAATTTCATACTGCCATCTTTAGGTAAATAGAATTTTCTGTCCGCCAAGGCGCAATCAAATACAAAAGCCTCTCTATACACGTTATTCATTGGTCCATATAAATAAGGCGGTCTTAATATATATGCATCTTTCACTCTTTCAAGTAATGCCTTTTCAGCTGCTATTTTATCGGTTCCATATGAACCCCAAAATTTATTTTCGGATTTCTCTGATTCTTCCAGGAATGGCTGAACACCATACTCAGGATAAACAGCACTTGAACTAATCATAATATACTGATCAAAAGAACCCAATTCCCTAACAAAATCAATTATATCGTTATCATTATAGGCTGTTATATCCGCTACAACATCAAAGAATGTATCCTTTAATACACCACCCAAATTATGCCTATCTCCTTCAATGAGTTTTACACCCTGAACTTGTGGCTTAGAATTTCTGTTAAGTACAAAAACTTCATAACCCACATTCACAAAATATTCTGCCACATATTTACTTACAAAAGTTGTTCCGCCTGTCACTAATATCTTTTTCATAAAGTTCTCCTTTACACAAAAAATTCGATTGATCAGATTCATAAAACACTATTTTCCGTAATTGTATCATAATCACATAATCCAGAAAAGAAATTAAATTTTCTTTGCCAATCCTTTAACTACCTTTTTGGATTACGATATGTCCCTCTTTTTCAAGCATCTCCTTTTGTGCCTCAACGCCTCCTGGATACTTTGCATTTAATTCCCCTTTTGCTTTTAATGTTCTCCAATAAGGGATTTTATCTTCTGCACGCTGATAACTCGCCCAGGCAACTATCGAAACAAAAATTCCAGCTGTAATTGGCTCTGTAAAATCAGCGCCATTTTGTTTAGCAAAGAATTCCCTTATTGTACCTACTGTAAGTAATTTTCAACAAGGCACAAGTCGCATTACTTTGTCGTAGTCAATAGGTGGGGCAAAATACATTTTATCTCCACCATATTTTTCGATGCTCTTTTCATCTGTTATGATTTGAACTTTTGGCATATCCTTGCTATCCATAAGCATAGCATTAAAATCTTTTTTTCTTCATTTGCCATAATGTATCACCTACAAGCCAATCATATCTTAATAAACATAACCATGCAATGAGACAGTTTTAAAAATCCTTACAAGACTTCAAATTTTCATGTGTTCGACAAACTGGGATTTACCAATTTTCGGAGATTAAGGTTTCCGGATGTGAAAAAACTAATTTAATATTCTTCTTGGAATTCAGCAACAACATCAATGTACTTTGTTCTTTTGTCTCCATTTGCGTTGTCATGACCAATGAACGATATGGTTTGAAGCCACATTTTGTCTGAACTCGTTTTGATTGTTCATTGAAATCATAGTAACCACAAATCAGAAAATCATAATCCAATTCGCCAAATAAATAATCTTTAACTGCATTTACGGCTTCGGGCATAAGTCCTTTTCCCCAATAATCTTTACTCAAAACATATCCTAATTCTCTGCCGTAATAATCCTTGAATTCTGTCAAAGCATCTTCTAACCCATATTTTTCTATGCCAACAGTACCGATTACTTTATTGTTTTTCTTTAAGCAGATTGCAAATACTTTATCCTCACTGATAAAGGAATTCATAATACTTTGAGATTCAGCAATATTTTCATGATGTTTCCATCCTGCCATCTCCCCAACACCTTCGACAGATGCATACTCATAGAAATCCTCCAAATCTGTTTGTTTGAATGATCTAAGAATGAGCCTTTTTGTTTCTATTACTTTTCCGTCTATTCTGAAGTCAGCATTCATATTTTTACGCTCCTCATAACGTCTAATTCTCCAAATTCCGATTTGATAGTTTCTTGAACAAGGCTACCATATGGGGAATTCTACCACATAATCATCTTTAATTCATCTAAAATTTTCACGATTGATTTACCACACTTCTAAACTATCTTCTGCATCAACCCAAGCTTGCATTTCTCCATCCAACACTAAGCGTGCATACTCCATGGGTTCATCAATCATCCGTGGTCATTTATGTCTTTGAATGTATAAACTATTTTCTAATATAAATAATGTGGCTATTAATTCTGATTTTCCGCCATCATAATAATATACGACAATAGTAAAATGGGATGATAAAAACGCATTTTATCATCCCAAATATCACTCAAATAATTATGTTCTAAAACATTTATATTCTTAGTATTGACTTAAATAAGTCTCCATCCACCTCAAGACTCATATCTCCACCCATTATCTTCATAAGGCTCTGGGCTATTGACAGGCCTAGTCCGCTTCCTTCTGTATTTCTGGAGCTGTCTCCTCTGACAAATCTCTCCATGAGTTCATCGCTTGATATATTAAGCTGGGTAGCTGATATATTCTTGAACACGATGCTCACATGTGCTGCATCCTTGTCACAGTCTTCTGGCGGCTGGCCTGAGCCAACTGTATTTTCTCCTGTTGTATGCTTTGAAGCTACGAAGGCTGCGCTGCTCCTATGCCCTGATATAGCTTCTGACCCTGCCATGCTTTCTGGCTCTGCCTTGCCATGTGAAGGCTGGGAGATTATATCAATATATACCCTGGTTCCCTCCATAGCATATTTACAGATATTGTTGAGCAGATTGTCAAAAACTCTCCATATGTGTCTGCCGTCTGCCATAATGTACACCTGTTCAAATCCATGGGTATCCATGACAAGGGATAAGCTTCTGGCCGCCAGCTTTTCTGTATATTCTCCTACAAGCTGGTTGAGCAATATAGCCACATCCATTTTTTCCAGATTAACCTCAAGGTTGCCTGTGGATGCTTTGGATGCTTCCAGCAAATCCTCCAAAAGCTTCTTGAGTCTTATTGACTGTCTGTCTAAGACATCCACGTACTCTTTCATTTTTGCATCCTGTATATCTTCCTTTTTAATCAAATCAACATAGTTGATGATAGATGTAAGGGGTGTCTTTATATCATGGGACACATTTGTAATCAGCTCGGTTTTCATGCGCTCACTCTTCATGCGCTGGTCTACTGCAAGACTTATGCCATCCTTTATGCTGTTTATATCATCTGCATGACTCTTAAGTACAGGATAAAGTGTCTGACTGTCTATCTCATAACTGGTGTTGCCGTTTGCGATTTCCTTAGTGCCTCTTCTTATCAGGTCAAACTGCATTACAAGCTTGATTATTGCGCCAAACTCTACAGCTTTTACAACTATGAGCCATAAGAAAATCAGTTCCGGTGAACCAGAACTAAATCCAGACACCACAGCTATAAAAATTGTAAAAAGCTCTGCCAGAAATACAATGGCAAATATGCCTATAAGCCTCTTAAGCAGTGGTGTGTTTTCTCTGGTCAGCTCCACATTAAGCTTAAGCCTGTTAAACAATTTCTTTACAGGTATTGTGATGTAATACCAGAGGGTGTATCTCATGAATACATGAGCCTTGCATCTTGTAATAATGCTTCCCATATAATAGAGTCCAATATATACACCTGCCATGGCAGACTCAAAAGTAATCAATAATAGCTGCACATAATTTGTCATGCCTAACTCAAATGGTACTATAGCTCCTGCTATGAAAAGCCCTTCCAAAATAAACATGATTCCTGTCAAAACGCCAAATGGTATCTTGTCTATCCAGCGGAGATATATCTGGTCAGCGTCATGCTCTTCTCCGGCTGTCCGTCTTCCTGCACTTCTTGCCAGAAAATACGCTGTAACCGCAAATATGACAAGTGAAACAATCTCTATTAACCATGCATATCTGCCTGCATTATACATCAAATCAATGAGTGTATCTGCCTGTGCGAAGTAATCATTGTTACCAGCTCCAAGCTTTGCTGCTTCTGTATCAACCTTTGACACTACATAATAATATGTGTATGATGATGTATCTTCTTTTGTACTTATCTGATAGCCATCAAGCCTATACCCATCTGGTAATTCCTCTTTATCACGATTGATGTCAGAGTAAACCGCCAGCATGCCTACATCCGTTGTGCCTTCTGTCATGTAGCCCTCTGATGGCACTCCTTCATCATCTGTCTTAATATTTTCTGTATTTACATATACCAGGGAAGCTAAATCACCTGACCCATAAACCATTACAGTGCTGAGTGAGTCATTATCCAGCCAGTCTTCTATCTTGACAGAATCCAGTGTCTCACCTGTATAGAAATTGGTGTAATCCTCACCTGACAATACATAAGTTTCTGTATTTCCATTCCGATACTCCACATCAACCTTTTTAGGCAGATAGACCTCATCTCCTGCAAAAATGCAGAACTGTGCCGAATTTATGTCCAGTGCTATCTGTGTAATAGACAGCTCATATACATAGGAATCATGCAATGTATAGTCATAGCTGTTGCTATATTCCATGGCTGAAAGCACATTTACCAGATTAAAGTCTGGTGTGTCACCTGTTCCATCATCCACATATCTGTGGACATACTGGTAATCCTTGAGCAGGGCTGCACTTCCGTATACATAGCTTATATCCTTTGACTCCACTGCCCTGTCAAAGTCAGAATCACTGCTTTTTACAATGGTATACTCCATGCTGGCAGCATTTTTCACCGAATCCAGATTATCGGTGTCTCCATCTATTATCTGACCCACAAGCTGGGCACTGTAAGCACCTGTTATATTATTGTATACAGCATTTACTGCTTTAGATTTTTCTGGAAGCATGCCATATAAAACCATGCCCGCTATCCCAGCTACGGAACCGGCTATAGCCAGACCGCATATGGCAAAATTCACCGCCTTAAACCAGAAGCTGTTGTTTTGTTTCTTCATAATCATTCACCTTCCATTTTATATCCTCGTCCCCACACGACCTTCAGGTATCTTGGATTTGCCGGATCATATTCGATTTTTTCCCTCAAATGGCGGATATGTACGGCAACTGTGTTTTCTGTCCCAAAGGGATCATCCTTCCAGACCTTCTCATATATCTGGTTTGGAGAGAATACCTCTCCCTTGTGCTCCAATAAAAGCTTTAAGATGTCGTACTCTGTCCTGGTGAGATTGACAAGCTCGCCGTCAAGTGTGACCTCTTTTGACTTGTCATCCACTTCTATTCCGCCAACTGTAAGCTTTTCTGTGACAGGTGTACCGCCGCCCAGAAGCATATATCTCCTTATCTGGGATTTGACTCTCGCCTGAAGCTCTACCGGATTAAATGGTTTTGTCACATAATCGTCAGCTCCGATTGTCAGTCCAAGCACCTTGTCTGTGTCCTCGCTTTTGGCTGTGAGAAGGATTACCGGCACATTTGATATTTTCCTGATTTCTGCCATGGCCTGTATTCCATCCATCACCGGCATCATTATGTCCATAAGCACAAGATGTATCTCCTGAAGCTTTACAGCCTCCAGGGCTTCCCTGCCATTGTAGGTTTTTACTACTTCGTATCCCTCGCTCATAAGATATATTTCCAGCGCGGAAACTATATCCTTTTCATCATCACAAACTAAAACTCTATACATTTTTTCCTCCGGATATTGTTCTGTACCATTGATACTATAGACATTGTACGCAAAACCACATTAAGTTCCAACTGGTTAAATGATTAAGATTTGATTAAGAAATTAATATGCCTCAAACTTTTCCTTCATCTCACGCTCAAACTCCATTCTCTGATTGAGAATGGTAAGCTGGTGGTTTATGAGGCTTTCTGCCGCCTGGTCTGTCATCTGGTTTTTCATGTTCTCTAAGGATGAGTACATATTGTCGTACTGGGTAATTTTGTTGTTGTACTCGTTCTTTAGGGCGCCTTTTATGTTTTTTTCTATGAAAAGGGCATGGACTTCTTTGTGAAGGGTTTGCATTTCGGATTGTTTTTGTTGTAATTGTTTGTTCATTGGGGCTCGCTTTCTGATGTTTTATACTGATTCAGCTATACTATATCCAGCTTCTTTCATCTGTCTTATAAATTCCTTTTCTGATATGCCGAGTTTCTGTGCTCCACGGGCAATCCCATAATCGCCGTCCTCTACACTATCAAAGATTTCTTTTCTTCTTCCATCTTCAAGAATGCCATTTACAAAAACCTTTTCATTATACTCTGTAATACACACGTCCATTACCTCCGCCCTGTGTTTTTCCAAAAAATCCACCATAATTCCATCTGTAATACATCTTGTAACCGCATTATCAATTGAGTCTTCAACGGACATAGAAGTCTAAATAATCTGTCCTTATACTGTCTATTAGTTGTCACTCTCGTAATCTTCATTAGTATATTCTCATCTTCCTGAAAAATCAACAAATGTGTTTACTGTGATTCTGATTGACAAATCCCATATCTTTTGTTACTATTATGCGTAAGGAAATGAAGTTTTCTACCGTACAGTTTTTACTCAAGCGGCCTGCTCATTTCCTTTTTTATTTGTACAATATCATATAAATATAATTTCTTATTTTCATCACAACGTACAAGCATTCTTGCTTTAAAAATATTATATCTCTCTATTTCCCCTACGTCATTATAAAC
>ERZ1034946.561-NODE-561-length-17378-cov-7.067540_pt1 | contig 17378 bp, 13 predicted proteins | sample MGYA00520591_ERZ1034946 | MGnify/ENA primary metagenome ERZ1034946 (study PRJEB33766, sample SAMN09781753) | gut metagenome | biome: gut microbiome | host: Homo sapiens | place: Madagascar | study: EMG produced TPA metagenomics assembly of the PRJNA485056 data set...
ACTCGGCAACAGGACGTTGCCGAGAGCGAGACCTGAGCCATGGATGGCGAATGTCTCGTGTTTGCGTCATTTTTTAATTACCTAAATCAGAACATTTAGAAAATCTTATGTCCGGAACCCAGCATAGAGAATCACTTATCCCAGCGCAATATCCTAGAACCGCCCATAAAAAATCATTAGCACTGTAGCAAAAGCAACCTACTACAACTCGTAAAACTTCAAATTCTGTTTCAAATCCTGCGTCACCACGCCTCCAGCATCTTCATACTTAGCCATCAAAGCCTTAAAACGATTGGCCTTCTTCTGGTTTTCAATCTCAAGCTTGGTGAAAGGCACCTGATAAAGCGGATTAGTAATCAACTCAGTTCTGATGTCAACGGAGAAAGGACAATATGTAATAAGGATATTTCTTGCAACCTTATTGAGACGGAAGCTGCCCTGAGATTCATATTTGAGCCAGTTGACATAATCCTTTACAAAGACCTCCCTGAAATTGTTGCGGGAACGGGCCAGGGCATTTTTTATCTTTTCCTTAGCATCTGGCGACAAGTCACGGTTCTTTCTGTAGAACTGGATATAGTCATAATACTCAGATGTAAGAGACCTCTCTCTGAAATCATTCCAGTATACACCCTGAATCTTTCGACAAAGCTCCCAACGGAATCTGGCAAAAGTCTCAGCAAGCTGCTCATCCAAATCGCTAGTTAAAAACACTGGGAAGAGCAGGCGGGCAGAAGTATCGCTTCTTGGTCCGGCTGTTTCCTGCCACATCTGTGCCCTGATACCAATACAAGGAGTGAGGATGAAGTTAGGCATAACCTCCTTCATAATAACCTCCTGATTGATGCCATGGGCAGGGTCTGAGAAAATAACCTCTCTGTATAACACGGAGTAATCAATCTGTCTGATTTTGTTGACTGCATTTTCCAGTCGTTCAACAGTTATCGCCATCTTCTCGAAAGTGTTGATAACATCATCCGCAGCTATAATAGGACAAAATGTTGAAATACGTCCATAGGTTATACGATGGGCTGATTTAAACATATTCCGAATCTCATATTTAAGCTTTTCAACCTGATTAGACTTAAGGGCGTCGCGTTCAGCCTCTGTAATCTCTGCATGCTTTAATCTCTCATTGAGATAAGCAGGATAATCCTGGTCAAATTCATTTTTCGATGGTTCATTAGCACCAGCGTAGACAGAGCTTAGCCATCTGTACATGGTGTAAACATGATTAGACGAGAATAACTCAAGAGAATCCATCAGGTTATAGAGTGCGATGGCATTGTCCTCTCCGAGAAGCTCCACGTCCATAAAACCAAAGTTAAAGAACATAAGTAAAAGATGGGTGGGTTTGTCACCTGAAAGCATAAGCTTAACCATACATTTTTCGTAGGCATCATAGAAGACCTTTGTAATTTCCTTGCGGAGACGTCTGGCATCATTGTCTGTAGATGCCATATCCGGCAATGCCTTGTAGGCATTTAAAAGTTCCTTGAAAGCGCGGATTTCAGTCTTTTCATATCCTGCATATGTGAGAATGCGGGCAACACAGTCCTCTTTGGCAATATTAATGCGTTCCTCTGACGCTGTATTAAATGAGCCACTGTGGCAGGCTGTCTCACATTCCTTGAGCTGAAGACTGTCGAAAATATCCAGAGACTTCATCAGCTCAAGAATAGACAGCAGCTTGTCCTGACAAGGCTTGATGTCCTTGCTCCGCTTGGAAAGCTCTGTAGCAAGGTTCATATACAGGTGGAAAATATCGTTTTCAGAATCACTCCATAAAATGTCACGGTTGTATTTGAGATAGTTAGTGATTTCCACAATACCCTGCGATACTCGTCGCATCTGGGCAGAGGCTTCCATGATGGAACCTACGCACAAATCATTGTCTGAAATCATAAGCTGCATATAGGCACGCAGATTGTTCCTGAGAAGAGCCGAGCTGTTGGCAATCTCCCAGTTTTCAGCCTTATGGGCAAGGCTTATGGCTTCAAACTGCTCTATTTTTTCGAAAGTCTGAGGTGTAATCAGATACTCCTCGCACAGATTGCAATAATCGTTATATATGTTTTCAGCAGCATTATGAAGCAAACCTGCTTTTTTGTATAGCTTTGCATACAAGCCAAGCATCTGATGGCGCTGCTCTAATGCTGTCCTTAAAAAGATAGGCCTGAATTTATCATGATTGCTCAAAATATTCTGCAAATCAGCAGCATTTTTACATGGGATAACAATTACAGTAGTGTCCTCGGCTGCCACATAGTCGCAGGCAAACCAGCCAGACTCCAAAATACCAACAATGGCATTTGAACCCATGGCAACTTCTGATAGCTGATAGCTTCTGACAACAGTACCCTCCTGAATGAGGTACCATTCAGTAACTTTATCCTGTTTTTTGGCAACTATGTCACCTTTTTTAAACTTAAGTACATTCATTAAATGTTCCCCCTTATTTTGTACTCTACAATTATATCAAAATATTAAGAAAAATAAATATTGGATTGAATAAAAATCTGACTTTTTGTATAATAATTTTCATATGAAAAAGTTGATTAACATAAAGGAGAGAGATATGTATACATTAGAAGACATCAGAACAGTAGATCCTGAAATAGCAAATGCAATTACAGATGAATTTGAGCGCCAGAACAGCCACATTGAGCTGATAGCGTCAGAGAACTGGGTAAGTCCTGCAGTTATGTCTGCGATGGGCAGCATCCTTACTAATAAATACGCAGAGGGATACCCAGGAAAGAGATATTACGGAGGCTGCGAGTGTGTAGACGTGGTTGAAGAGCTTGCAAGAGAAAGGGCCAAAAAATTGTTCGGCTGTGAGTATGTAAATGTACAGCCACATTCAGGTGCCCAGGCAAATATGGCAGTACAGTTTGCCATACTTAAGCCAGGAGATACAGTTATGGGAATGAATCTGGATCACGGCGGACATCTGACACATGGCTCACCAGTTAACTTTTCTGGAACATATTTTAATATAGTGCCTTACGGAGTAAATGACGAGGGCTTTATAGATTACGAAAATGTACGTGCAATCGCACAAGAGTGCCAGCCAAAGATGATTATTGCCGGAGCATCAGCTTATGCCAGAACAATTGATTTCAAAAAATTCAGAGAGATAGCAGATGAGGTAGGAGCTGTGCTTATGGTTGACATGGCACACATTGCAGGACTTGTGGCAGCAGGACTTCATCCAAGCCCAATCCCATATGCGCATGTTGTAACTACAACAACTCACAAGACACTCCGCGGACCTCGTGGTGGAATGATTCTCTGCAGTCAGGAAATGCAGGATAAATATAATTTTAACAAGGCTATTTTCCCAGGTACACAGGGTGGACCACTTATGCATGTGATTGCTGCAAAGGCAGTGTGCTTCAAGGAAGCACTTGAGCCAGAGTTCAAGGAATATCAGCAGCAGATTGTAAAAAATGCACAGGCACTCTGCAAGGGCTTGCAGGACAGGGGCATCAAGATTGTATCAGGCGGCACAGATAACCACCTTATGCTTGTAGACTTAACTCCATTTGAATTGACAGGAAAGGCTGTAGAAAAGCTCATGGATGAAGCTCATATAACAGCAAACAAGAATACTATCCCAAATGACCCTAAGTCACCATTTGTAACCAGCGGTATCCGTCTCGGAACACCTGCAGCTACATCAAGGGGACTTAAGGAGGAGGATTTTGATAAGGTGGCAGAAGCTATTGCCATGCTTATCAAAGAGGGTGAGCCAGCTATAGAGCCAGCCCGTGCAATTGTTAAGGAGCTTACAGATAAATATCCATTAAAAAACTTTAAATAATCTGGAATCTTGCAAAATGTGTGTATTCAGAGTACAATGGCAAAAGGAATATTCAAAATAAAGTAACGTTGGAGGAACTATGATAGATTTAAAGTTTTTGAGAGAGAATCCTGACGCAGTCAAGGAGAATATTAAAAAGAAATTTCAGGATCACAAGCTTCCACTTGTGGACGAAGTAATAGAGTTAGATAAGCAGTCAAGAGCTGCACAGCAGGAGGCAGATGAGCTTCGTGCAAAGAAAAATCAGGTATCTAAGCAGATTGGTGCTCTTATGGCGCAGGGCAAGAAGGAAGAGGCTGAGGCTGTAAAGGCTGAGGTTGCTGCAATATCTAAGCGACTTGCAGAGCTTGAGCCACTTGAGAAAGAGCTTTCTGACAAGGTGACAGAAATTATGATGAAGATTCCAAACATCATTGACCCATCTGTACCAATTGGAAAAGATGATAGCTGTAATGTGGAAATCCAGAAATATGGAGAGCCGGCAGTACCTGACTTTGAGATTCCATACCACACAGACATCATGGAGAGATTTGATGGAATCGATCTTGATGCAGCAGGTAAGGTGGCAGGAAATGGTTTCTACTATCTGATGGGAGACATTGCCCGTCTTCATTCAGCAATGACAGCATATGCCAGAGATTTTATGATTAATAAGGGATTCACATACTGCATCCCACCATTTATGATTCGTTCAAATGTCGTAACAGGAGTTATGAGCTTTGAGGAAATGGATGCCATGATGTACAAGATTGAGGGTGAGGATCTCTACCTTATAGGAACATCAGAGCACTCTATGATTGGTAAATTCATTGACACAATCAATGATGAGTCAAAGCTGCCATACACTCTCACAAGCTATTCACCATGCTTCCGTAAGGAAAAGGGTGCTCACGGAATCGAGGAGCGTGGAGTGTATCGTATCCACCAGTTCGAGAAGCAGGAGATGATTGTAGTATGTAAGCCAGAGGAGTCAAAGACATGGTATGACAAGATGTGGTCATACACAGTAGAACTTTTCAGAAGTCTGGATGTTCCGGTCCGTACACTTGAGTGCTGTTCAGGAGATTTGGCTGACCTCAAGGTTAAGTCATGTGATGTAGAGGCATGGTCACCACGTCAGAAGAAGTATTTTGAGGTAGGAAGCTGCTCTAACCTTGGTGATGCACAGGCACGCCGACTCAAGATTCGTGTAAAGGGAGAGGATGGACAGAAGTATTTTGCTCATACTCTTAACAATACAGTGGTTGCTCCACCACGTATGCTTATTGCATTCTTAGAGAACAACTTAAATGCAGATGGTTCTGTAAATATTCCAAAGGCACTTCAGCCATACATGGGTGGAACTGAGAAACTGGTTCCAAAGAATTAAATAGTAGTAATCAAGAGTTAATCCGTCTAAATCATTTTTGGTTTAGGCGGATTTTTTGGTGCCAAAGTATGCAATAAAATATGCCGGTGGCAGATACGGCAGATATGCATAAAAAATTCAAATTCACCAATACTATCCAGTAGAAAATAAACTGGTGGTGAATAATGGAAGAAAATAGCTGCAATAAAAATACAGATACAAGAGTGACGGTAAGCAGGAATATAGAAGCAAATATACAAACATTCCGGAAAACCTACAAAGATTGTGCAGATATAAAGACCAGAGAGATGTATCTGGGAGCACATAATGACAAAAAGTGCTTCATGGCATATATAGAAGTGGCACTTGACATGAAATCCTTTGGAGCGAGTGGAATAGGCATGCTGGTGAAAAATATAGAGGCAGGAATATCTCCGAAGGATGCCAGGGTGGCAGACGTGACAGAGGTAAAAGACCTGAATCAGGCACTGGATGTGATACTGGTGGGAAATGTACTTGTTTTTGTGGATGGATGTGACTATGCCTTAAAGATTGGAGACCAGGGATATCCGAGTCTGGGAGTAAAGGAAACTGACTCTGAAAAAGTCATAAGAGGCTCAAATGAAGGTTTTTCTGATTCCATAAAAATAAATACAGCTCTTGTGCGGAGGAGAATAAGAAGCCAGAACTTAAAGGTTAAGGAGACAACTGCAGGGGTGAGGTCAAATACCACTGTAGATATCATGTATATGAAGGACATAGCATATCCGCAGGTGGTGACAGAAATAATGAAAAGGCTGGATAAGTACGAGGTAGACGGAGTCCTGGACAGCGGAGTAATCGAACAGCTTGCAGAGAAAAAATGGTATTCACCCTTTCCAGAATTTCAGACTACACAAAGACCGGACAGGGCAGCGATGGCAGTGCTTGAAGGGCGTGTGGTGGTGCTGTGTGATAACAGCCCCATAGCCCTGATTCTGCCTACTGATTTTAATTCCTTTTTAAAGACCACAGATGATTACTATAACCGTTTTGAGGCAGCAAGCTTTGCAAGGATAATCAGATATGTATCTGCATTTCTGGCAATGACCCTGCCGGGACTATATCTTGCAGTGACCAATTTTCATACACAGATATTGCCCACATCCCTGCTGCTGTCATTCTGGGAGGCAAGGATAGGCTGCCCATTTCCAGAGGTGGTGGAGGTTGTGCTTATGGAGCTGTCCTTTGAACTTTTGCGGGAGGCTGGGATAAGGCTGCCAGGAGCGATGGGAAACACCATAGGAATAGTCGGTGGTCTGATAATAGGGCAGGCGGCGGTTGATGCAAATCTGGTCAGTCCAATTGTGGTAATCGTGGTGGCTTTTACTGCCTTGTGCTCTTTTGCAATTCCAAGCGAAGAATTTGCATTTTCCTTCAGATTGCTCAAATTTGGCTTTATTGCCCTCTCGGCATGGCTGGGATATTTTGGCTTTTTGATTGGGATATATGCAGTGCTTGTGCATCTGTCAAGGCTTGAAAGCTTTGGAATACCGTATTTAAGCCCATTTGTGGCATATGGTGAAAAAAGCACAGAAGGGCTTGGCGAGAGTGTTATAAGAAAGCCTTTCAGGATGCTGAAATACAGGCCTATATATGCGAGAAGAAATCAGCGAATCAGATTGAGAGGAAAGTAAAGTGTTTTCTAATAATGGCAAAATATCGATCAGACAGTTGTATAGGCTTTTTCTGTTTGATTTTTTGGGACTGGGCTCATTGGCACTGCCTACGATTTTATCAAGAATGGTGGGAAGTCTGGGCTGGGTATGCATTGCAGCAGGCTGCCTGTTTGGACTTATATTTCTAGCCCTGATTGAATATGCTCAATTAAAAAATACAGATAAGTGTAAAACTTTAAAGAGGGGCATAAATATTGTAACAGCAGTGCAGAGTGTATTTGCCTGTGCCTTCTGCACCAAGGTCTTTGTGGATCTGGTCAGGTATTCCCTGATACCAGATGAAAAATACTGGCTGGTGCTTGTGGTGATACTGGCAGTATCGCTGTATGCCATAAAGGGAGGACTTGAAAGCCGGGCAAGGGTGTATGAGGTGCTTTTCTGGCTTGTGATAATTCCCCTCCTCATCATGCTGGCAGGTGCTGTGCCAAACATGAAATGGGAAAGAATAGTTGTTGCTGAAGCTTACGATGGAGTAAGCTTCAGTCGGATACCAGATATTCTAAAGGGAAGCTATATTGTTTTTTCAACCTTTATGACCCTTATTTATGTGTTTTTTCTAAAGGAAAATGTGGAAAAAAGCAGAAAGAAGTATTTTTATCGTGCAGTGGCAAAGGCATTGGTGCAGAATGGAATAATTCTTTTGGCAGTGTATCTGATTCTGCTTGGAAATTTTGGGGCAGAATCCCTTCAGGGCATGAGATTTCCAGTTATAACACTTATGAGTACGGTGCAGATAAAGGGCACCTTTTTTAAGAGGACTGATGCCCTCATGATGGGTGTGTGGTTCTTTACTATGTTTGCAATTGTGAATATCAATCTGTTTTATGCCTGCAGGCTCATGTATCAGGGAATATGCAGGACTGATGAAGTGAAGCGCAAAGTAAATCAGTCCAGTGAATATAGGGCAGATGGAAGTGGACAGGATAAAACGTGTATACAAAAAACGCGTGGAATAATTAGAAGGATAAATAAGAAACAGATAATAAATATATGTGTTGTGCTTGCAGTTTTTGCTATATCACTGATATTTAATGGACAGGAGGAGATTATGAACAAGTATTTAACTGTATTTTTACATGTCATTGTGCCAGTGCTGGTGCTAATTCCTGTTATGTTAATACTGGTGGGATGTAATGCTAATGAGCTGGAAAACAGATGCTTTCCAATGCTGGCAGCAGTTGACTATGACGAAGAAGCTGGAAGGGTAGAGTTTTTCTATACTTTTCCAAAGAGCGGGCTCAACAGCGATAATGCGCAGGAGACAGCAAATGTGGCTATAATGCCTGTCTATGATACGGATTTTGGAAGTGCCAGACAGACCTATGAGAACGATTTGAGTCTGGATGCGGACATAAACCATCTCAAAGTGATAATACTGGGGAAAAGCTTTCTGGAGCGGGAGGATGATTATGATTTGATGATTGAAACGCTAAGACAGGAGGAAACTTTTCCGAGAAACACATATGTAGCAGCAGTTGATGATGTAAATTATTATTTTGAGTTAAATGATAGCATGAATAATGACATAGGAAGCTATATTGAGACTCTGCTTGAGAAGAAGCAGAGGGAGGAGGGGCTGGAACTGGTTACTATTGGAGATTTGATGGATGATGACACGGATGCGAAAAAAAATGTGCCAGTTTTGAATATGGGAGAAATTCCTGGAAATAATTAGAGTATGAGGTTCCCGCTTCATAGGGGATTGGGATTCAGCCAGACACCCAGTTGCCCTATGAAGTGGAAAGAAAATAATATAAGATGGACTAATTTGACAGGAGAATTTTCATATGAAGATATTAAAGGAAATGATATTAAAAAAGAAAGATTCTACTAACCATATGAGGGCAAATAATAGATTTAGGAACAGTTACAGCTATAGCGAATGTGTAAGAAGACGAATTGTAACACTTCTGGGAATTTTGGCACTATGTTCTATTTTCTATGGCTGCAAGAAGCAGCTTGTTTTTTCTAAGATGAATCATGAGGTGCAGGCAGCTCGGGTGCAGCAGTCTATTTCTGAAAAAATACTGAGATTTCATGTGCTTGCAAACAGTGACAGTGATGAGGACCAGGCGGTTAAGCTTATGGTCAGGGATGCGGTGGGAGAATACATAGAGCCACTTATTAAGGAGTGCAGTGACCTTACAGAGACTGAAAAAGTGGTAGAGCAGAAGCTGCCTGAGATAGTAGAACTGGCTGAGCAGGTGCTTGGAGAGAATGGATTTGCCTATGGGGCATCGGCAGAGCTCGCAGATTGTGAATTCCCTGTTAAGACATATGGCGATTATACTTTTCCAGCAGGAGAGTACAGGGCGCTTGAAGTGAAGCTAGGAGAGGCAAAAGGGCATAATTGGTGGTGCGTGCTTTATCCTAATATGTGCTTTAAGGGCAGTATGTATGAAATAATAGAGGATGATGCAAGGGAAGAGCTGAGGGAAGTGCTTGATGAGGAGGAGTACGAGGCTGTTTTTGATTCGGGGGATTATGAAATAAGATTTAAAATCCTTGATTTTTTAAAGAATAGAATGTAGTATGTATGTTGCAGTTTGGCTTGTATTGAGTGTGATGTAAACATATGTGGTGCTTAGGCTGTAAGTTTAATATAATAAATGATTCTGGATAGGAGTATATATAAAATGACAAAAGATGTACTGGTATCACTCAGTGGCCTTCAAATGGCGCAGGAGCAGGAACCTGAAAACACGGAAGTAATATCAAAGGGAGAATATTTTTTCAGAAATGGAAAGCATTTCGTAGTATATGATGAGATAATGGAGGGGATTAATGATCCTTCAAAGACTAAAATAAAGTTCACAGACAACACACTTGAGGTGCTGCGTCAGGGTGAGATGAGTGTACATATGGTCTTTGAAAAAGACAAAAAGAATGTTACATATTATTACACTCCATTTGGCAGCCTGCAGATAGGAATAGATACAAGGGATATACATGTGGTGGAAACTGATGAGCTTATAACTGTAGAAGTGGATTATGCTCTTGACGCCAATTACGAATATGTAGGGGACTGCAAGATAAAGCTTGCTGTCTCACCTAAAGGCTCTAAGAATTTCAGCCTGACATGTTAACCCACCAACCTGCCACTATGGATTCTTTAGATGAAGGGCAGCAAAAAGCCAGCACTCTATGGTTTATTGACCATGGTGCTGGCTTAATTTGGAAGCTTATTTGTTTTTCTTTTTAGCAGCCTTAGCAGCTTTTTCTTTTTCAGTTCTTTCTTTCTCAGCCTGAAGTTCTGCATTGGCTTTGTTGTATCTGTCCTGCATTCTTGCGCGGAAGCCCTTTTTCTTAGCAGGCTTTTCGATAGGACCACGAAGTCCGCGGACACCTGTGATATAAATACCACTTACACTTGCTTTAACTTCCTTCTTTACAGGAATTTCATCAAAAATAGCCTCATCTGCGATAAGAGACATAACTCTTGGACCAACCTTTGCCTTAACGATTGGAAGCTTAGAGCGGCGCATCATCTTAGGTGTCTGGTCAAGAATCTGCTGAGGCAGACCAGCATCCTTAAGCCGCATACGTTTCTTATCTATTACGAGCATTGTAACCTGCTGTGAAGCAGCAGCAATCTGTGCATCCTGCTCTTCCTTTTTTTTCTGAGCACGTTTACCGAGAAAGTATAATGCAATGAAAGCAACGATAAGAACTACTAAAATTACCAGTAATACAATTGTTAACTTACTCACTTTGGAATCCTCCCTAATTTACTGCATTTCATTCTATCAGAAAATTCCATAAAAATCAATTGGACTTGTTAGACTCCAACAATTTTTTAAGATGGGCTATTTCCTCGTCTTTGGCTTGCAGTTCAGAGTCTTTGGCTTGCAGTTCAGAGTCTTTGGCTTGCAGTTCAGAGTCCTTGGCTTGCAGTTCAGAAACCTTTGCCTGAATTTCATTGTTTCTGGTTTGCAGTTCAGAGTCAATATTTTGCAGCCGGCTATTCATTTGGGCAAACTGATTACTCATTTGAGCTAGCTGAGTGTCCATTTGTTCTAATTTAGCAGATTTTTCTTTAAGTTCATTTTTCATCATATCGAGCATAAGTTGTTCTTCGCATTTGTCAGCATCTAAAAAAATATTATTGTACATAGAAAGCAACTCCTCTGGTTTCACAATCATTCCAAATAGTTCAGTGTATATTTCAGCAAATTTAGAATCGAATTTAATTAACTCATTGATTCTTTCAATGCTGACAGTGTTAATAAGCATGAGCCATGCCTCTAACTCTGTCTGTATAGGTTTATTGTGCATTGCATAAGAAAAGTTGTCAAGGGAAATATAGTAGTGCTCTGGGACAGAATTAAGTACTTTTCCCATATCGGTTTTCATCTGGCTATGTTGAATATAAGTAGAATAATCTGTAGCAAGTTCGTTAGGCGTTGTTTCAAACATAGCTATTGAGATAACCTTTGGCAGCATATCGTATGAAAAATCCTTGCAATGCTTCTCGCGGAGCCTGCTATATTCTCTCATAATCAAATCCGCACAGTAGCAGTCAAAGCGCTTGACAGGAAACAGGTATCCAATCTTTTGAATTTCAAGGTTGACAATTTCACCATTGGATAGTCTTACCACTATGTCCATTATAACAAATGAACCTCTGTCACTGATTTTGGAGCCTTCATTAGACATGCTGGATATTACTTCAACTCTTTCGCCAAGAATCTGGCTCAGCAGCCTGCCCAGTCTCTTGGGATGCTTATCAGGACTGAATATGGCTTTGAAAAATACATCATAATGCAGCGGAATACCACGTCTTCCAGTGCATATATCAATGAATTCTTCCTTGATAGTGCTGGGAAGCTTCCTGTACATTGACAGTGCTTCGGGTGAGTTGTTCAGGGTAAGCAGAACATCGGTTTTAGAGTTAAAAAAGTTGAAAGGTTTCTTTGGTGCCATAGACATCTCCTCCATAAAAAATATTAGTAATGTAAATAACTTGGAAAAATTGGCCGATAACATTTGATAAATGACTTGTAACTGAAATGTTTATTAATATGCCAAGTGATTTATACAGATATGATACAATATGGCAGAAGAAATGTCTATAGCGAAATCTCATGTAAAGTATGTATTTTATATGGCTGATTATGATATAATGAGCGGAGCACGGATGCGCATGCTAGTATACGATAAAACACACAGGAGAAACAAAAGTGAAACACAAGCACAATTACAGCTTATTAAAACATCTGGATTTTTTAATTCTGGATTTTATATGTATAGAATTAGCTTTTTTCATAGCATGTCAGATAAGGCAGGCAACATTCCTTGATTTGATAGAGCGCTATATGTTTATGGCAGCAGCAGTAGCTGTAGCATTTTTGGTCATAGTAATGTTCTGGAATATATATTCAGGCATACTCAGGAGAGGCTTTGGAGCTGAGGTAAAAAGTGTATTTGCGCTGACCGCAGGAATATTTGTATCATTGACAGTATATTGTTTTGTGACAAAGACATCAGAAGACTATTCAAGAGCGGTACTTATCACATTTTTATTCATAGCTATACCCCTTATACTCATAGAGAGGCTGGTAGGGAAAGAAATTGTTCGGAAACAGAGAAGCAGAGGTGCAGGGGAAAATCTGCTGTTTGCAAGGGAAGAAATCGCGGAAGAGAAGATGGATATATTTACAGACAAGGCCGAGTCGGGTGTAATAGTCACAGGAATAATTACATATGACAGGACTGACAGAAAAGATATAAAGGGCGTTCCAATCGTAGGCTGTAAGGATGATATCCAGAAATACGTCAGTGAGCACAAGGTAAATTGCGTGTTTGTGCACCTTGCGGAGAATGAGATAAATGAGTACGTGGACTATCTGGTGGGGAAAAAAATACTGGTCTACAGAGTGCTTAGAAATCTGGAAAAGAGCTCATACAGATATGGCGTGGAAGAAATGAATGGTTACAAAACTTTAAGCATCAGAGAGCGGGAAGTGTCATTGGGACATGCTATAACAAAAAGAATTGGCGATATAGTATTCTCAATCCTGGGAATAATCATTACCCTGCCGATAACAATAGTGACAGCAATTGCCATTAAGCTTGAAGATGGAGGACCAATTCTCTATGTATCCTACAGAGTGGGGCAGTACGGGAAAATATTTAAAATGTATAAATTTAGAAGCATGCGGGTGGATGCGGATAAGCTTGAATGCTCACTTACAAAGGAGCAGTTGGAAGAGTACAAAAAGGAATACAAGATTCATAATGACCAGAGAGTGACAAAGGTAGGCAGATTTATCAGAAAATACAGCATAGATGAATTGCCGCAGCTTTTTAACATACTAAAAGGAGAGCTTAGCTTCATAGGGCCAAGACCTGTTCTGGATGATGAAACCAGATTGTATGGGGATAAGCGTGACCTGCTGCTTTCTGTCAGACCAGGGCTTACAGGTTACTGGCAGGCATATGGAAGGAATAATATTACATATGAAAATGGCGAGAGACAGGCTATGGAGCTGTATTATATAGAGCATTTTTCGTGGTGGTTTAATGTGAAGATATTTTTTAAGACATTAAAGGCAGTCGTAACCGCTGATGGAGCAGAGTAGGCAGTATAATATAGATATATAAGTGGAGATTATAGATTTGAAATGAATATAGAAATTATAATTGCAACTCACAAGAAATACAGGATGCCAACAGATAATATGTATCTGCCTGTTCAGGTGGGGGCATACAATACAGATGCTATTGGATATATGAGAGATGACGAAGGGGATAATATCTCATTTAAAAATAAGAATTATTGTGAACTTACAGGACTATATTGGGCCTGGAAAAACACAGAATACGATTATCTTGGTTTGGCACATTACAGGAGACATTTTGTTAAAAGGGGAATTATAAAGCCGATTACCAAAACTCAAAAGTGGGAAAGAGTTGTTGATAAAAAGTATTTGACGCAGACGCTATTAGCGGAGGAAAATGAAACAAAAATAATACTTCCATGCAAGCGATATTATTTTATTGAGTCAAATTACAGCCAGTATATTCATGCTCATCATGCAGAGGATCTTGATATTACGCGAAAAATAATAGTGGAAAAATATCCCGATTATGTGGAGAGTTATGACAAGGTGATGGGAGATACTAAAGGACACAGATTCAATATGTTTATAATGGAGAGAACATTAGCTGATAAGTATTGTGAATGGCTGTTTGATATACTGTTTGAGTTGGAAAAAAGATTGAATATATCTGAATATACAGATAATGATAAGAGAGTGTTTGGTTTTGTCAGTGAGAGGCTCTTAGACGTATGGATTAAGAAAAATAAGTACAAGTACGAAGAACTGCCTGTGGCATTTATGGAAAAACAGAATTGGGCAAAGAAGATAATAGCCTTTTTGAGGAGAAAATTTAAATGAATCACATTGCTGCAGTTGTTGTAACGTACAATAGAAAAAAATTATTAAAAGAATCCATTGAGAAATTACTTTTATCAGACACAAAATGTGATATTTTAGTTATTGATAATCATAGTACAGATGGCACAGAAGAATATATATATGAGTATATGCAAAGGAAAGATATTGTTTATTTGGATACGGGCAGTAATCTTGGTGGGGCTGGAGGCTTCTCATATGGTATCAGAAAAGCCATTGAAATGGGATATGACTATGTATGGCTTATGGACGACGACTGTATGGTTCACAGGGACAGTCTGACAGAGCTTGTAAAAGCACATAATAAGATAGTGAATGAGAGAAAGGAAAAATATGGTTTTCTTTCAAGTAAAGTATTGTGGAAAGATGGTCAGATATGTCAGATGAATGTGCAGCGATATCCAATGACAAAAAATATACAGGATTTTTCACAGGAGCTGCAACCTGTATGCCTTGCATCATTTGTTTCTTTGTTTGTGCCAGCAGAAATAATAAGGGAGACTGGATTGCCTATAAAAGAATTTTTTATATGGTCAGATGACTGGGAGTATACAAGAAGAATTTCACTGAGGTATCCTTGCTTTGTTGTTACAAAAAGTGAGGTGACCCATAAATCAGCTTCAAATATTGGCGCAAAAATTGAAAATGATTCAAAAGACCGATTAGACAGATACAAATATCTTTACAGAAATGATGTATATTTGTACCGAAGAGAGGGCATAAAAGGTTTTATATATGAGGCTGGAAGAATTACAGCACATTGTCTGAGAGTCATATTTAAATCAAAGGATTCTAAAATGGATAAGCTAAAAATAATAATAGGCTCTACAATCAAAGGATTTAGCTTTAAGCCTGAGATAGAATTTGTAGGAGAACAGAATGATTAGTGACAAGGGGAAAAAGGGAGAGAATAGAATTCTGCAGGTGAATGTAGACCAAATAGACTATGGCGGTGTATATGCACTTGTTATGGCGATGTATAAGGAATTGAGAAAACATTCGGATATACAATTTGATTTTTGCGCCTTTGAAAAATTTCAAAATACAGAGGAGATAAAAAAAATAGAAGCTATGGGGGGGCATGTATATTATATTGGCTATGAGGGAAATAAGGCACTTAGGCAGTTTGTACACTTTCACAGATATAGAAAATTTTTGAAAGAGCACCCATATCATACAATACATGCGCATGGAGACTTGGCTTTTAAGTTGTTCATTTACTCTTTTGGAGCAAAACTTGCACATGTTCCGCAGATAATATTGCATTCACACAGTTCTGGAGTGGATGGGACACACAGGAAAATTAAATGGTTGGCACATAAAATATTTCGACCGTTGATAAGTTATACAGCAACTGATTATCTGGCATGTTCTGAAAAGGCAAAAGAGTGGATGTATACCAACAAAATACAGAAAAAAGTGATTGTTATAAAAAATGGAATTGATACTTCCAGATATGCATATAATCAGGAGTTGAGAACTTACCTTAGGAAAAAGTATAATCTGGAAAATAAATTTGTAATTGGGCAGATAGGAGGATTTAAATACGTAAAAAATCATGCGTTTTCGCTGAAAGTTATGCGGGAATATATAAAGTATGATGAATCTGCGATTATGATATTTGTTGGAAAAGGTGAGTTAGAGAAGGACATTAGAGAACTTACAACACAGTATGATTTAAATGATAGAGTTGTATTTTGGGGAGGGTCAGATGAGGTAGATAAACTGCTTCAGATGATGGATGCAATTATTATGCCATCATACTTTGAAGGGTTGCCGATGGTTGCGATAGAGGCTCAGGCATCTGGACTTCCAATTGTATTATCAGATAGAATAACAAAGGAAGTGAAAGTAACTGAAAGGGTACACTTTGATAGCATAGCAGATACAGATGCGTGGAGGGATAGATTGAAACAGATAAAAGATGAAAATAACTGGCAGGATAGGAATGTGGGGGTGGTTCAATTAGAAAAGAGCGTGTTTGATATAAAAAACGTTGTAGAAGAGATAGCGGAGTTATATAAAAATGATTAGTTTTTTAATTGCACTTTTTCTGACTTTTTTATTACTTGTACCAATGCAGTATGCAGGTAAGCGGAGGAAAACAATTAAGATTGCGACACATAATGGGGTTAGATATTACGAAAAGCATGACAAATGGTATTATTTGTGGTATCTGTTTGCTGTTGTCCCGATTCTTTTTGTGTCTGCATTTAGAGATAGGACTGTTGGTAGTGATAATCGCGGTATTTATTATTCAACTTTCATAAGGACAATTCGTGGAACAGAGGATAAACATTTTGAAATTGGATTCAGACTACTGGTTAAAGCGATTAGCGGCGTGACAGATAATTATCAATGGTTTGATATTGTTACATCACTATTTATATTGGGTGTTTTATTTTATGTTATAGAACGAGATTCTAATAACATAGCATATAGTTATTTAATATTTATTATATCAGGAATGTATATATATAGCTTGTCAGGAATCAGGCAGTATGTTGCAATCGTAATTATGATGGCTGGATGTAAGTATATATATGAAAAAAAATTATTGAAATATGTACTTTGCGTTGTAACGGCATCACTATTTCATACAGGTATTCTGGTAACCATCATATTGTATTTTCTGGTTAATTATAAAAAAAGAATTTTTACACCTAAAGCTATTGTGATTGCACTAAGTGGACTTTTTGTATTTCGTCAGATTGCTTTCATATTAATAGAAAAAATTTTGTTTGGAACAAAATATTATTATTACATAATGTCTACGTCGGGAACTGTATTTCAGAAGTTTGTATTTATAATACAGATAGGAATATTTATAATAATGCTGTTTTGCTATAAAACAGCATCAGGAGACAAAAGGTATATGCTGGCATATTGGTCTCAGGCATTAACAATTGCAATGGTAATGTTTACTGGTATAATTCCGGAAATATCTCGTGTTGCGTGGTATTTTATGGCATATCAAATTATTGGAATACCATTGACGATAAGCTATATCAAAAAAAAATACCATAGAATTATTTTAAATTTGGGAATTGTAGGAGTGTATATTATAT
>ERZ1034946.562-NODE-562-length-17369-cov-7.078260_pt1 | contig 17369 bp, 11 predicted proteins | sample MGYA00520591_ERZ1034946 | MGnify/ENA primary metagenome ERZ1034946 (study PRJEB33766, sample SAMN09781753) | gut metagenome | biome: gut microbiome | host: Homo sapiens | place: Madagascar | study: EMG produced TPA metagenomics assembly of the PRJNA485056 data set...
TGACAGAAGTCTCCAAAACTTTTAGCGGGAGTTCGATTCTCTCATCCCCTGTTAGAAAGCGCTGAAATTGATGGTTTCAGCGCTTGTTTTTTATTATATATAGAAAGGATTACACACTTGAATAATATAACTAAAAATATTGTGTCTGCCTCAGTGCTTATTGCTCTAATATCTAGCTTAATGTGCAGCTGCGGAAAAGCGGATACAGGAAATACTACAGACACAGAATCTAATAAATTGAATGACTATAACACAGAAGAACAGCAGAACGATTTAGATACAGATAGTACCACAAAGGCCATACAGCCTGCATACAGCACAGCCGTTGAGACAGCTTTAAACAATCTCTTATCAGACCAAATCCTGCCAGATGGCAGCACGGCTGTATTTGATGAGGATTATTTCATGGATGATAACAGTTTTGCAATCTATGATTATGATGGTGATTCTGACAACGAACTTATAATATGCTGGGATGGCACATCGGATGAGAATATGTTTGAAGCTGTCTACAAATATGATGAGAATGCAGATACATTCAGCAGGATATATTATGAGACTCTGACAAGACCAGAGGACACTTCTGATATAAAAAATAGGAATGGTGTACTTGGAGCTGACAGATATGATGATTACTATGCCTTGACCGAAAATAATATAAGCTTAGCACTTAGGCTTTTGTCTGGAGACCTGGAGTCAGATGAGGTGTTTGATTTTTCTACTCCAAGGAATAATCATTATCTGGCAGAATTTCACAGCGACTGGCCTTTGCATGACGCAGACCGGGAAATCAAAGAGCAGAGGCTTGGAATTGATGTCTCTGCATATCAGGGAAATATTGATTTTAATAAGGTAAAGGAAGCTGGATATGAGTTTGTAATTGTCCGTATTGGTTTCAGGGGATATGGCAGTGAGGGCAAAATGAAAGCTGACGACAAGGCTGTGACAAATATAAAAAATGCACAGGCTGCAGGACTTGATGTGGGAGTATATTTTTTCTCACAGGCAGTCAGTGAGGCAGAAGCAGTCGAGGAAGCAGATTTTTGCTTTGACATTTTAGCTGAGGCTGGAATTACAGATGCTTCACAGCTTGATATGCCGGTAGTTTTTGACCCTGAGAGTATATTGCATGACGATTCGAGAACCGATAATGTGTCTGGAGAGCAGTTCACTAAAAACTGCATAGCCTTTTGTAATGAGGTAGAGAGCCGGGGCTTTGATTCCATGATATATGCTAATACCACTTGGGAAGCCTATATGCTTGACCTTGGAAAATTGCAGGATTACCCTATCTGGTATGCAGATTATGCTCAGGAGGTGCAGAGCCCATATGGTTATGTTATGTGGCAGTATTCTGAAAAGGGTGAGGTTCCCGGAATTGATGGACCGGTTGACTTAAATATTCAGTATATATACTAAAATTGGGAGAAGAGTACTATTGTAAATAGGCCTCAAATGCTGTATCATTATTTATGTTGTCAGAGACAATATATAGCAGATAGGGGATTGGTCAAATGGTATGACAGAAGTCTCCAAAACTTTTAGCGGGAGTTCGATTCTCTCATCCCCTGCTAGAAAGCACTGAAATCAAGGGTTTCAGTGCTTTATTTTTTAGAAGGTGAAATAAGTATGAAAAAGAGATTTGAAAAAAGGCTTAAGAAGCATATATCAGTAGTTCTTGTGCTTACACTAGCTGCATCATTGTGTATGGGATGTGGTAATAAAGAAGCAGAGAATGAGACGCAGATTGACACAGAATGCATTGCTGAGACGCCAACAGAACAGCCTGCTGAATTAGTAGAGAAAAATACTGAGAAAGTGGCAGAAGAGATTACGACGGAGATAAAAGAAGTCAGGGATACAGAGACAGAGGAGGCTGTGGCAGAGGAGAATACTAATATTAAAAATACTACAGAAACAGACACTACAGAAGAAAGTGCTTCGGAAGAGGTTTCAGAGAATAAAACAGTTGTTGTATGCATTGACCCAGGACATGGCGGAGAAGGAGACAACAATCATGGTGTTGAGAGGGAGTATAATGGTGTGATGGTTATGGAAAAAAGCCTTACACTGACACTTGCTCAAAAAATTGGCTGGTGTCTTCAGCAACAGCCAGGGGTTACAGTGGTGCTGACAAGGACTGGTGACTATGCAATGGGGATTTCAGACCGGGTAAATTGTGCAGTGGCTAATAATGCTGATATCCTGGTTTCGATACATATAAATAGCAGCAGTACAGGCAATCCAGATGATAATGGATGCCTGGCTATTGTGACACAGAGTCATTATCAGCCATCCGGGGCAAAATCGGCAGATGTATATGGCAGCAGTCAGGCACTTGCTGCAAATATTCTTGCTAATTTAAATGGCATTGGCATTCCGCTTACAGCAGATTTTAATGCCAACGCAACAGGAGGACTGCTTAGAAGGACCAGTGAAAGTGGAGCAGTTTATGCAGACGGATCTGCTGCAGATTATTATGGAATTATTTCGCATACTACAAAAGCTGGGATTCCAGCCTGCATAGTCGAGCATGCATTTTTGTCAAATGAGAATGATTATTGGAATTATCTGTCTGATGATTCTAAGCTTGATACATTGGCAAAAGCTGATGCAGATGGAATTATGAGCTATATTAATGCAAATTATTAAAATGATATTTGTGCAAATATGATAAAAAGTATAGGAAGAATCGCTTTAGAATAACGTATCTGTGTAATGTCAGCGATAATTATTTAAAAAATGGTAATAAAGAACCAGTGTTTCACCTAAATAGGACGTAAAATATCAGTAAAAAAATATAAAAAAAATAAGTTTAGCAAAGTTTCGTATTTTTGACAACTTAGAATCCAGATGTCATAATCGGCAATGCAAAGAAGAGGTATAGATATTTAGAAAGCAGGTGTTTATTATGTACACTAACCAGAAGACTCTCAGATTTACAGAGACAAGTGATATTGTTGAATTTGTAAATGCTGCTTCAAAGTGCGATTTTGATATAGATGTCAAATACAACAGATGGTATCTTGATGCAAAATCAATCCTTGGAATAATGGGAATCGGAGTAAGAAATAATTTTGAAGTTTACTTTGATGGAAAGGATAAGCAGTTTCAGAAGGTGTTAGACAAATTCGCAGTGGCGTAAGACAAGAGACTACAAAAGAATATAAATCAAGACGACAGACAGCCAGTATTTGTGGGCTGTCTATTTTTTTTGCTGTCCATGCAGCCAGAAAAGCTGTCATGTATCCAGAGAAGCTGCTGGTGGCTGGTTTTCCATATAGTATGATGTATACATTTATGTTATTATATATGACATGAGTGAGAATGAAGAGATTAAGAAAACAAAACTTCATATTTCGGTGAGAAATCTGGTTGAGTTCATTTTCAGAGAGGGTGACATAGACAACCGGGCTGGTAAGCTCCAGAGCGCGGATGCCATGATGGAGGGTACCCGGATTCATAAGAAAATCCAGCAGAGTGCCGGCAAGGGATATATGGCGGAGGTGCCCTTGTCCTTTGTGCTGTCAGGTGAACTCTATGATTTGACGGTGGAGGGTAGAGCGGATGGCATTTTCACAGAGGATGATACGGTATGGATTGACGAGATAAAGGGTATGTACAGAAAGGTTGAGCTCTTTGAGGAGCCTGTATATGTGCACAAGGCTCAGGCTATGTGCTATGCCTATATTTTTGCCTGGCAGAACAGTCTGGACAGTATCGGAGTCCAGATGACTTACTGCAATCTGGACACAGAGGAAATCAAATATTTCAGACAGGTATTTGATTTTGAGGAGCTTGGGGAATGGTTCGCTGACCTGATGAACGCATACAGGAAATGGGCAGATTTTCAGTGCCGCTTTAAGAAAACCAGACAGAAATCCATAAAGGAGCTGCAGTTTCCCTTCGAGTACAGAGAAGGGCAGAAGAAGCTGGTGGAGGATGTATACAGGACAATTCTTCGCAGGAAAAATCTTTTCCTTCAGGCGCCTACTGGTGTAGGCAAGACCATATCTACCATTTTTCCTGCAGTCAAGGCCGTAGGCGAGGGGCTGGGTGACAGGATTTTTTACCTGACGGCAAAGACCATAACGGCATCTGTGGCGAGGGAGACTTTTTCCACGCTTATGGATTATGGTTATCGGGCAAAAATCATACAGATTACTGCTAAGGAGAAGATGTGTCTCTGCGATGAGATGGAGTGTAATCCGATTAACTGCCCATATGCAAGGGGACACTTCGACAGGGTAAATGATGCAGTCTATGAGCTGCTGCAGAAAAAAGACATGTTTATGAGGGAGGACTTGCTTGAGCATGCCAGAAAGCATCAGGTCTGTCCTTTTGAAATGAGTCTGGATGTGGCATCATGGTGCGATGATATAGTCTGCGATTACAATTATGTTTTTGACCCGAATGTATACCTGAAGAGATTCTTTCAGGAGGGGATAAAGGGTGACTATATATTTTTGGTGGATGAGTCCCACAATCTGGTGGAGCGGAGCAGGGAGATGTATAGTGCTGCTTTATATAAGGAAGACTTTCTGATGGTCAAAAAGATTTTAAAGCCCTATAGCAAATGGCTGGTAAAGCTTCTGGATAAATGCAATAAGCAATTGCTTGAATACAAGCGGGAATGCGAAAATTATGTGGTATATGAAAATGTGGGTGGGCTGATTTTTTCTTTGATGAGACTGTCCTCTGAACTGGATGAGTTTTTGCAGAAGCCTATGGAGTTTCCAGGTAGGAAGGATGTTTTGGATTTCTATTTTGAGGTCAGAAACTTCCTTAATATATATGATTTGGTGGATGAGCATTATGTCATTTACACTGAGCACTGCAGCGATGGCAGATTTATGCTCAAGCTCTTCTGTGTGGATCCATCCCTTAATCTGCAAAAGTGTCTGGATAAGGGTAATTCCACTATATTTTTTTCAGCAACACTTCTGCCTATAAATTATTATAAGAGTCTGCTAAGCACCAAGGAGGACAACTATGCTGTATATGCAAAAAGCACTTTTGAACAGAGCCAGAGACTGCTTCTTTTCGGCAGGAATGTGAGCACTAAGTACACGAGGAGAAATGATGCCGAGTATGGGAAGCTTGTGGACTACATAATCAATGCAGTGGAGGGAAAAGCTGGAAATTATATGGTATTTTTCCCATCATATAAGATGATGAATGATGTGTATGACAGGTTTAGGAGGCTGCTTGAAGAAAGAAAATCTGCCAGTCAGAAGGAAACAGACTGTGAAAACGCAGATGAAGCAGAAGGAAACGCCAGCCGCACATATTGTAACACATACAATATAGAAACAATTATCCAACGAAGCGGAATGAATGAGAGGGAGAGAGAAGAATTCCTTGAAGCATTTGAACAAAGTGGCAGCAGGGAAAGCGGTTGCGAAGAGAATTGCAACAAAGAAAACTATGTGGAAAAATGTGATGAAAAAAATTGTAATAGAACACTCGTAGCCTTCTGTGTCATGGGCGGTATATTCGGAGAAGGAATCGATTTAAAGAACGATAAACTAATTGGTGCCATTGTCGTAGGCACAGGTCTGCCACAGATAAGCAATGAGAGAGAGATTCTCAAAAACTATTATGACAGGCAGTCAGGAAATGGCTTCGATTATGCCTTCAGATATCCAGGCATAAATAAAGTGCTGCAGGCAGCGGGAAGAGTGATAAGAACTGCAGAGGACAGAGGTCTTATCCTGCTTCTCGACGAGCGCTTTATGCAGCACGACTATGATTATCTGTATCCAAGAGAGTGGGATGACAGAATTGTGTGCAATGCAGAACAGGTTAAACAGTTAGTTAGTGACTTCTGGAAGAAGCTTTAAAAATTCTTCTGTGGATGCTGATACAGGCAGGGTAGTGTTAACAGATACTACAATCTGCCTGGTTGGCATCTTTTCTTTTGTATGAAGAATGTACAAATCGTTCATGTTCTGGTCGATGCAGTAGTCTGGTACAAATGCAATTCCAAGACCAATCTTTGCCAAATCAATCAGCAAATCATTACTGCTAAGCTCAATCTCAGGCACAAGCTCAAGCTGATGCTGTAAGAAGAGATTGTGAAGAAATTCACTTGTCGTACTGTTTCTGTCCAGCATCATGATAGCATGCTTATTAAGCTCGGAAAATGATATCTCGTGGTTAAACTTATAGTAGTTAGGATTAGCCACAAACACATCTGAAAAATTGCATATGGTCTTCTGCTTATATGAATGATTAAGGTGTGAATTAGGAAAGTTTGTCACAATTAGGTCAACCTTTCTCTGGTCCAGCAGCTCCACACACTTAATAGATGTAGCATTTGTTACTTTAATAGGTACATTTGGAAACAGCTTATGAAACTGCTTCAGGTATGGTACCAGAAGGTAACGGCATATGGTATCACTGGCTCCGATATGGAGCTGACCCAGTCCAAGAGTTCCGGCATCAAGCAGCTGGCTCTCACCACGGGATATGAGATTCATAGCCGGCTCAATATGGTTTAAGAGCAGGTTGCCTGCCGGTGTGAGCTGGACTTTTTTGGTACTTCTTATAAAAAGAGGCTGTCCTAATTTTTTCTCAAGCGTCTTAACTGACTGGCTGACAGCAGACTGGGAGATGAAAAGCTTCTTGCTTGCCTCCGAGAAGCTGAGTGATGTGGCCACATAGTAAAAGACCTTGTACAGTTCGTAATTTATATCCATGATTATCTCCTGAAGATTTTATAAACTTCACACTGGAACCAATTAAGATTTATATATGAAGTCTAAATTATTTATTTTAGATAGATATAAATATTATAAGTCATGCTAATAAAAATGCCAACATAAATAAAAATTAGATATACTTATAAAACAGATTAAATATATTAATTATACTTATTATATTTCCCATGCTATACTAAAAACATATTGATGAACTATGAGATTTGGAGGAGATTTTCATGAGCAATGTACGCAGAGTGTATGTAGAGAAAAAACCTGATTTTGCTGTAAAAGCAAAAGAGTTAAAGCATGAGATTAAGCACTATCTTGGTATCGATAGCGTGACAGCGGTTCGTGTACTTATCAGATATGATATGGAAAACGTGTCAGAGGAGACATATAAGAGAGCATTATATACTGTATTTTCTGAGCCACCGGTAGATAATATCTATGAGGAGAGCTTTGAGTATGGCGATGCAAGAGTATTTACAGTAGAGTTCCTCCCTGGACAGTTTGACCAGAGAGCAGACTCAGCAGAGCAGTGCGTGAAGCTTCTCAATGAGAATGAGGAGCCTATTATCAGAAGTGCAATAACATATGTAATCGAGGGAAATATCTCTGATGATCAGTTTGCTGCAATCAAGAAGCACTGCATCAATCCGGTAGACTCTCGTGCAATCGGCATGGAAAAGCCAGAGACATTGGTACAGAATTTCGAGGACCCTGCAGATGTCATTATTTTTGATGGCTTCACAAGCATGGAGGAGAGCAGGCTTAAGGAATTATATGATTCATTAAACCTTGCCATGACATTCAAAGATTTTCTTCATATCCAGAATTATTTTAAGAATGACGAGAAGCGTGATCCTTCAATGACTGAGATTCGTGTGCTGGACACATACTGGTCAGACCACTGCCGTCATACTACATTCTCAACAGAGCTTAAGAACGTAAGCTTTGATGATGGCTTCTACCGTGCGCCAATCGAGAATACATATAAGGATTACTTAAACACATTTGGAAATATCTACAAGAATCGTACAGATAAGTTTGTCTGTCTCATGGACCTTGCCCTGCTTGCAATGAAGCGTCTCAAGGCTGAGGGTAAGCTTGATGACCAGGAGGAGTCAGACGAGATTAATGCCTGCTCAATCGTAGTGCCTGTTGAGGTAGACGGCAAGGTTGAGGAGTGGCTTGTAAATTTCAAAAACGAAACACACAACCATCCAACAGAGATTGAGCCATTCGGTGGTGCTGCTACATGTCTCGGTGGAGCAATCAGAGATCCACTTTCAGGACGTACTTATGTATACCAGGCTATGCGTGTAACAGGTGCAGCAGACCCTACAGTTCCAAACTCACAGACAATGGAAGGCAAGCTTCCTCAGAAGAAGCTGGTGCGTGAGGCTGCTCACGGATACAGCTCATATGGTAACCAGATTGGTCTTGCAACAGGATATGTCAAGGAGGTTTACCATCCAAACTATGTTGCAAAGCGTATGGAGATTGGTGCAGTAATGGGTGCAGCTCCAAGACGTGCAGTTCAGAGACTTACATCTGATCCAGGAGACAAAATCATCCTTCTTGGTGGACGTACAGGACGTGACGGAATCGGTGGAGCAACAGGATCTTCAAAGGCTCACAATACAGAGTCAACAGCTGTATGTGGCGCAGAGGTTCAGAAGGGTAACGCTCCTACAGAGAGAAAGCTCCAGAGATTATTCAGAAGAGAAGAGGTCTCTCATATTATTAAAAAATGTAACGATTTCGGTGCCGGCGGAGTATCCGTTGCAATCGGTGAGCTTGCAGATGGTCTTGTGGTACAGCTTGATAAGGTGCCAAAGAAATATGCAGGCCTTGATGGAACAGAAATCGCTATCTCAGAGTCGCAGGAGAGAATGGCAGTAGTTGTAGACCCTAAGGATGTAGACCAGTTCATGGCATATGCCAAGGAGGAAAACCTTGAGGCTACAGAGGTTGCTGTGGTAACAGAGGAGCCAAGACTTGTCCTTGTATGGAGAGGAAAGGAAATTGTAAATATTTCCCGTGCCTTCCTTGATACAAACGGAGCACACCAGGAGACTGATGTGGAGGTTGAGATGCCTGCACAGGAAGACAACTATTTAGATAAGATTAACACACCTGCAGTAGCTGAGAAGCTTGAAGCAGGGGATATGAAGGGCGCATGGCTTGCAGAGCTCTCAGACCTTAACGTATGTTCACAGAAGGGACTCGTTGAGATGTTTGACGGTTCTATCGGAGCAGGAAGCGTGTACATGCCATATGGTGGACGTTACCAGCTCACAGAGACACAGTCAATGGTAGCAAAGCTTCCAGTCTTAAATGGAAAATGCGATACAGTTACAATGATGTCATATGGATTTGATCCATACCTGTCATCATGGAGCCCATACCATGGAGCAATCTACGCAGTCCTTGAGTCAATCTCAAGAATTGTAACTGCTGGTGGTGATTTTTCTAAGATTCGTATGACTTACCAGGAGTATTTCCGCAGAATGAGCGAGGATCCAAAGAGATGGAGCCAGCCATTCGCAGCATTACTTGGTGCATATGATGCACAGATTGGATTTGGACTTCCATCAATTGGAGGAAAGGATTCAATGTCTGGAACATTTAATGAGATTGATGTGCCACCAACACTTGTATCATTTGCTGTAGATGTGGCAAAGGAGAGGGATATCATCACTCCTGAGTTTAAGGCAGCTGGAAACCAGTTAGTGCTCTTTACTATTGAGAAAAACGAATATGACCTGCCAGTATACGAGCAGGTAATGAAGCTTTATACAGCTATCCATGATATGATTCAGGCTGGAGCAATCGTATCTGCATATGCTCTGGATGGAAAGGGACTTGCAGCAGCCGTTTCTAAGATGGCATTTGGTAACAAGCTTGGAGTCACAATTGAGGATGATGTTACTAGTGAGACTCTTTTTGCACCAGGCTTTGGAAATATAGTGGCAGAAATTCCAGTAGACAAGCTTGCAAAGGTTAGAGAGATTCTTGATGCAGCAGGACTTGACGGAGTAGAGGCAGTTGTAGGATATGTAAATGATAAGGCAGCAATCGAGTGTGATGAGATGATTCTTCCAATTGAGGAGGCTATCAAGGCATGGACAGGCACACTTGAGAGTGTATTCCACACAAGGGCAACAGAGGATACAAGCCTTGTGGAGACTGGCTTATATGACACAAAGGATATTTATGTATGCAAGAATAAGGTAGCAAAGCCAAAGGTATTTATACCAGTATTCCCAGGCACAAACTGTGAGTATGACAGTGCAAAAGCCTTTGAGCGCGCAGGAGCAGAGCCAATTGTAAAGGTATTTAAAAACCTCACAGCAGAGGATATCCGTGATTCTGTAGATGAATTTGTAAAAGCCATCGACCAGTCACAGATTATTATGTTCCCAGGTGGATTCTCAGCAGGTGATGAACCGGACGGCTCAGCTAAGTTCTTTGCAACAGCTTTTAGAAATGCAAAGATGACAGAGGCTGTAAACAAGCTCTTAAATGAGAGAGACGGACTTGCACTTGGTATCTGTAATGGATTTCAGGCATTGATTAAGTTAGGACTGGTTCCATTTGGACAGATTCGTGAGCAGGACAGCACATGTCCAACACTTACATATAATACAATCAACCGTCATATCTCAAAGATGGTATACACAAAGGTTGTTACAAACAAGAGCCCATGGTTACAGGGAGCAGAGCTTGGAAAGACATACTGCAACCCGGCATCACATGGTGAGGGACGTTTCGTAGCACCAAAAGAGTGGCTGGATAAGCTCTTTGAGAACGGACAGGTAGCTACACAGTACGTAAATGAAGCTGGTCAGCCAACTATGGATGAGGAGTGGAATGTAAACGGTTCATACATGGCAATCGAGGGTATCACATCACCAGATGGACGTGTCCTCGGAAAGATGGCTCACTCAGAGCGTAGAGGAGAGAGTGTTGCAATCAATATCTATGGTGAGCAGGATATGAAGATATTTGAGAGCGGAGTCAAGTACTTCAAATAGAAAAACGAAGGGTTAGTTATGATTTAAAATATAGGGCACCACAGCGAAGAGGAAGGCTGTGGTGCCTGATTTTTAAGGCTTTAAAGCTTGCAAGAAGTTTGAAGCTGTAGTAATATACAGATAAATCTTTTTTCTTAAATACATTTAACAATCAAGTTTGCAGAATCTGCATTTATCTCATTAGGACAATTTTATATAAAGGAGAACAAATTTGGGGAGAAAAAATGAAAGAGTGAAGCCCGATATCATTGTAAAGAATTATTGGCGTAATAACGAGCAATTTGCAGATTTTTTTAATGCTGCATTATTCGGAGGAAAACAGGTTATAAGGGATGATGATAATGCTGTGAAATGTAAAAAAGAAAAGGGCTTGTCAGAAAATGAATATTTGTCTAAAATGAGGAAAACGGATAGATTTACGCCGATTATCACTATAGTTGTCTATTATGGTGAGGTGGCGTGGGATGGAGCGTTTTCACTGCATGGTATGCTAAATATTCCAGAAGTAATGAAGCAGTTTGTAAATGATTATAAAATGCATTTGGTAGAAGCACGAAAGAATAATTTATTTTTTCATAATATTAACAATAAGGACTTATTCAATCTACTCGAAATATTGCTGGATAATAGCAGAAAATTGAATGAAACGAAGGAAAAAGCAATAGAATATGCGAGAGAGCATAAAGTAGATAAATCTGTTATAATGACTGTAGCCGGAGCTACAAATCGGAAGCTGGATTATAACTCAATTGAAATGAAGGGAGATGCGGATATGTGTACTGTATTTGAAGAAACTTGGAAAGATGGAGAAGCTAAAGGTATTATTGAAACCGGATATGACTTTGGAATTTCAAATGATGATATTTTAATTCAACTTCAGAAAAAACTGAATATAACATTGCAGAAAGCACAGGAGTATCTTTCTACCTACGGACAAAAATAAAATATAAGATTTCACAGCAATTCATACAAGCATAAATCATATCCACATCTGCCTCCAATAGACTAGTGGCAAAGGCTCATTGTGAAAAGTATTCAATAAAAATCCATGTTCCTTAATTTGGAACATGGATTTTGTGGTAATGGGTAATTAATAATTTATATTTCACATGCAACATCATATGCTGATTTAATAGCATGATCAATATTACTTGGACGTTCTCCGGCACAATCACCAATATAGTGAAGTGGGAGAGGACAATCTGAAAGCTCTGGAAGATTCTTTCTTGCACCAACAGCCATTACAACAAAGTCTGAAGCAATTTCTTCTGTTGATGTATTGTCATCTATTGTTCTTTCAACAACTACAGAATTATCTTTAATTTCTGATAATTTTGCAGATGTTACTATTTGAACATTATAATGCTCTAATTCACTCATTAGAGTAGGTAAAATAGTGTTACTTTCTTCTTTTGCAATCTGATCCATCATTTCAATAATTGTAACCTTACATCCGCGTGAAGCCAGATATTCAGCGGTTTCAACACCTACAAGACCACCACCGATTACAGAAACATTACCGAATACGATTTCTTTCTTGGCAAGTACATCCCATGCACTTGCTACAGTTGGAAGATCTTTGCCAGGAACAGGGATTATTGCATTGTTTGCTCCTGTTGCCACAATTACTTCATCGAATGATTTATAATCCTGGGATGTGAATTCCTGACCAAGCCTGAATGTTACATCCAATTCAGGAAGCACATTTGTATAATAATTAATGCTTCTCATCATTTCTTCTTTTCTTGGAGGTACACTAGCAATAAGTAACTGACCACCAATCTGAAGTGATTTCTCAAATATAGTTACATGATGTCCTCTTAATGCTAAAACACGTGCAGCTTCAAGTCCAGCAATACCAGCACCAATAATTGCTATATTCTTTGTTGATGCTGCAGGAGTAATCTGACGGGATCCTTCGTAACCATTTTCAGCATTAAGTACACAACTTAAGAAAGCACGATTCTGAATATTATCTGTACATCCTTTATTACACATCATACATGTTCTGACATTACAGCAATGTCCATCTGCACATTTGTTTGCAAAGTCAGGGTCTGTGAGAAGAGAACGACCTAATCCAATAATATCAGCAGAACCATTTGTAATAACTGCTTCGGCAGCTTCTGGTGTAACGATACGGCCTACTACAGATACAGGAATAGATACAAGCTCTTTGATTTTTTTAGAATAAGAAACCATAAATCCGTATGGCTGTGTTCCCATGGCAGGGATTGTATCACCCATATTTCCAGTATGGTTAGCCTGTGCAACATGTAATGTGTCAACACCGCAAGCTTCCAATTCTTTAGCAAAAATGCAAGCTTCATCAAGTGGAAGACCACCTTTTCCTCTAAAACTATTTTCTCCAAGAGGAGTAACTATAGGAAGCTTGTAGTCGATAACCATGTCAGGTACGATTGTTTTTAATCTTTTTACGAGTGTTAATGCAAAACGTGTACGATTAGCCAGGTCACCGCCATATTCATCAGTTCTATGATTTAAAATAGGAGAGCAGAGAGAACCAACAAGACGGTCTCCATGTACTTCAATACAATCAACACCAGCTTCGTGTGCTAAGATAGCACAGTTTTCCATATGCTTTATTATTTCATCAAGCTCTTCAGCAGTAACTTCATTTACAAAGTGCTGCATATCATGGTGAAGTTTAGCTCTTGCTTCCTGCATTTTGCCCTGATGGAACAAGTCGTTTAAAGCTTTAACATTGTAGTCAGGATGGAATAACTGAATTCCAAGCTTTGCGCCATTTTCATGACATGCGTCAGCAAGTCTTTTGAAGCTTTGAACCTGTTCAGATGAATAAAGCTTTGGTGTAGGAGAGAATGTTGGAAGTGGTGCAACATCTCCAATTACTATATATCCGACACCGCCTTTTGCGAGACGCTCGTAAAAACGAAAACTCTGTTCCCCAATTGAACCATCTTTTTCCTCATATCCTGTTGTAAGTGGTGGGAACATAATACGGTTTTTAAACTCAATATTTCCAACTTTTATAGGCTCTAATAATTTCATTGTTCATACTTCCTTTCAAAGTGAGTATACTATTTAAGTGGTGTTAAAAACTCTAACATTAATTTGTCCAATTCTTCTCTTGCAAAAGCACTGGCAAAATTGTGGTTAGCGCCTTCAATTGTTTTATAATTGCATTTTCCATTGTAAAGTGACTCATATCTATGGCATGTTGCATCATCTACCAAATCATCTGCAGTTCCTCTTATAAGGAGTACAGGTCCATTGTATCCTTCTGCCGATGAGAATGGCTCATAATTAAATAAATCATGATTGAAAGATGTTGGGAAAGTAAGTCCTTCAATATCGGCTTTGGTGATTCCCTGAGCTTCCATAGCTTCAGCACGATCCTTACATCCAAACCACATTCCGGCACCTGGACACATAAGCATAAGAGCATAAGGATTAATAATAGGAGCGGCAGTAGCAGCTGCGTATCCTCCCATACTCTGACCGGATAAGATAATCTTATCTGGATTGGCGAAATCCTGTGTTTTAGTCCAGTTTATAATATCCTCGATATCGTGTAAGATACCTGTAAAGGTCATGTCCTCGAATTCACCATCACTTTCACCATTTCCGTATAAATCAAAACGGACACTGGCAAATCCATGTTCAGCTAAGAATCTGGCTGTGTGAGTATAAATACTTTTGTAACCGCTTTTATTTCCTGTAAAGCCATGTACATTTACAATAGCAGGAAATCCTGTGCCATCTTCTGGAATGTTAACTATTCCACGTAAGATGTGTCCATCACGGTTTGTAATTTCTACTTGTTTTGTCAATTTAAAATACCTCAGTTTCTTATTTATTATTCTGCAGTAGCAGCTTTTCTCTTGTCTGATAACTCCTGTAACATTTTAGCTGTTTTCTCTTTTGTTAGAGGGTATACAAATTTTAATACCAGAACAGCTAATAAATATCCTACAACGTATAAACCTGTATATGTTTTCCAAAGACGTCCTGAGAATGCTTCACTCTGGACAGCTTCATTAACCTGGAATCCAGCAATCGCAAGTGCAAAACTACTCATACTTCCTGAAACGGCATTAGCAAGCTTACGGAAGAATGTATATGCTGAGTATACAATTCCTTCATTACGTTTTCCTGTCTGAAGTTCCTGATAATCAATTGCATCATTTACAAGTGCCCAAACTAATACCTGGAAACCACTTACTCCAAGATAGCAGATTCCGTTGATGATAATAAAGAGCATAGGATTTTCAAGTGGGAAGAAGAATAAAATAGCATAAACAACAACTGAGAAAGATGCACTGTACATAATCCATTCTTTCTTTCCAAATTTCTTAGCAACAAATTTTGTGCCTACGAATGCAATAAGTGACCAGAGTACACTTAACATACCTGAAACTGCCATGATGGCAACATTTCCAAAATAATCGCGGAATAAATAAGTATTTAATCCGTTAATCATACCGGCTCCAACGATACCGATAAAGCTTGATAACATAACTCCGAGTAATGCTTTGTTTTTAGTAATATCTTTAATTACCTGGAAGTAGTTAAGCTTTTCTTTTTCCTCAACAACTGGCTCTGCAATAATACGCTCTTTACACCAATGAGATGTAAACATAAGACAGATTAATCCAATAACTGCACAGATTGCTGACATAATAAGGAAATGGCTAGGCACTGGCTGGTTATCTTTATATAAGAATAATGGTCCAGCAATAACGATAACTGTCATAAAAATTGTACCGCCAAGACTTCTGAAACGAGAAAGGTCAGTACGTTGGTTAACATCATCAGTCATTACACTTGAAAGACTACCAAATGGAACGCTGACACATGTGTACATAATTTCGTAAACAATATATGTAATGAACATATAAGCTATACGTGCACCATAAGCGAAATTGCTTACGTTAACAAATCCTAATATACAGAGTATTGCAGTTGGAAAAGCAAAGAACTTAATCCAAGGAATGAATTTTCCTTTTCCTTTGTTTTTGTGGCTATCAACAAGTGCACCAATTAATGGGTCGTTTATAGCATCCCAAAGCTTTGTGATAAGCATAAGGATTCCTACGTGCACTGGATTAACTTTTAATACCAGTGTATAAAAAATAGCAAGGTACATGGCGCGGAACTGCTCAGTACAGCAACATCCCAAATCGCCAAGAGTGTAACCAATTTTGTCCTTCATGGAAAAAGGTCTTGTTTCTTTCATGATAATTTACCTCTCAAATTCATATTGTTTTGGTAGCTACAATCTTATTATATTTGGATTGTGTTAATATCCATATACAAAAATTGCTTGCAAACTACGATAAATTGATATATTGTATATTTTGACAGAATAGACAAAAAATATAATAGGAGAATGTGCAAAATAGACAAATGAAAAAACTAGGCTATAAAATGGAATATTTGAAAATAGTGGATAGTACCAAGCGAAGCTTTGGGCAAATGAAGAGCTATACAATTGTATTTGTAGCTGGTGGTACAGGTTATATGCATCAGGAGGATGAAAATATTGTATGTACTATGGCGGATTTGATATTTATTAAGCCGGGCAATAAGGTTAAGCTTGAATATCGTAAAAATAAGTATCCTCTTGAAGTTTATGTCCTTTATATAGGTGGAGAGCTTTTAAGAGAATTGTCAGATGAAAAAACAAGACTTGATGAAGCATTTGATTTTGTTCCTTATCAGGTTAAGATTGTTCATTCTGAGAGTGAATCAGCTATGCTTATAAAGAATATATCCAAAAAGCTCTATTCGATGAATACTGAGCCACCTAAATTTGCTCGTTCATTATACGAGAAAAGTCTATTGACAATGATTCTTGTACTTGCACTTCGTTCGTCTGTTCAGGAGGATGTACAGATTAAGACGAATAAGAAAAAACACGTAGTAATGGATGATATTTTTATTTACATCAGAGAACATTTGACCGAAGATATATCATTGGAGCGCTTGGAAAATGAATTTTATGTAAGCCGTTATCATATAGTAAGAGAGTTTAAAAAGATGACAGGTGAGACTCCTCATTCTTACATTGTAAAGAGCAGACTTGATTTATGCCGCCATTATATAGAACAGGGAAAAAGTATTCGAGAGGTATATGCGCTTGGTGGATTTGGAGGGTATAATCATTTTTTTAGAGCGTTTAAGAAAGAATATGGTGTTACTCCAATGCAATATTATAAAGATTTACAAATTGATAGAAATGAAACAAAAAAAGCCCGCAATTAAGCGGGCTTAAAATATACTAACACACAATATATTTCTAGTGCAGAATTCCTGTAGACTGTAAGAATAATACAAACATCATAATTGGAGCAACGAAGCGAATCATAACGTAGTAAAGCTTTTTACGACGGAATTTATCACCACTTCGTTCCATCTCATCAATTACATAATCTGGTGTTACAATCCAACCAATTAGAATTGTAGAGAAGAATGCAATAAATGGCATCATTACGCTATTGTTTACAGTACTGGGGAGTGTAAGCAATGATGCAAGCACCATTAGCAAGTGAAGTGTTGGGTGGTGGAGCCGAAATTTTATCATTATTAGGAACAACAGTAATGTTGGGGATGCTTTTGGGTTCGTTGACATATCCTATGT
>ERZ1034946.567-NODE-567-length-17192-cov-3.572154_pt1 | contig 17192 bp, 10 predicted proteins | sample MGYA00520591_ERZ1034946 | MGnify/ENA primary metagenome ERZ1034946 (study PRJEB33766, sample SAMN09781753) | gut metagenome | biome: gut microbiome | host: Homo sapiens | place: Madagascar | study: EMG produced TPA metagenomics assembly of the PRJNA485056 data set...
CGGTACATAATCGCATCCCTGCTCACTCAATTTCTGTCTGTCATATGCCGGATAAATCGCATAGTAAAACTGCCACCACTGATCCACCATTCCAAGGACCGCTCCGGTGGACAGCTTATTCAGATACTCTTCATAGCTGTTTGTGAACGCCTCCGCATCCAGTATTCCCTTACGATATTCTTCATTTAATTTTTCAAAATAAGCCCGCGCCGTCTCTGTCGTGTTGTAATCCATCACCTGAAAGGTCTGCGGATCGACCATGCAGCAGCCGTCATTGGGATATCCATCCAGAAACTGCGGCACATTCTCCAGGCAGAAATATCTCCAGTCATCGCTAAGAACCGTAAATGGGATATTCCTGGTTCCGTTCTCCATCATGGGATTGGCATTCACATAAGCCTCCAGCAGATCGAAATATTGCTCTACCGTATGAACTTCCGGATATCCTGCCCATTTTAAAACCCTCGTCTGAATCCAGAATGCTTCCCCGTCATGGATCACATCGCTGCTTTTTCCATTTATCACCCCGAATTGTGGAATCCAGTAAATGTGTCCGTCTTCCTGGCGCAGCATATCCCACTGCTCATTCGTCATGTATTGCCGGATATTGGGATATTCCTCCCAGTACTCATCAATCGGAATCAATGCCTCTGCTTCGTATAAGTTTTTTTCCCCCTGTATGAAGTCCGGATATCTGCCGCTGGCAATGTATGAATTGAGCGCCTGCTCCTTGGTCTGACCGGACAGCCAGAGTTCTTCACACTCTGCTCCTGTCACCTCTGCAATCTTCGCTTTCATGATATTTCCATATTCAAGGCTGTTTCCCTCCGTCGGAAAAAAAGCCGTAAAATGCTTTATCTGCGCTTCTGCCATGCGGTCTGTGTGTGCCGCCATGTTCCACAGCACCAGAAGCAGTACCATTAAGGTCATTCCTTCTGCCAGTCTCTTTTTCATCTGTTTTCCCTCTTTTCCAGTCAATTATACTGTTTTTAAGGGACACCGGCAAGATGGGATTGCATACGCTCCTTCGCTTTTATATGGAATTATTCTTTTACGCCACCGAGTGTAAGACCGGTGACAAAATATTTCTGTAAAAACGGATAGATGCAGATAATCGGCAGCATCGTGAGTATCGTTGCCGCAGAGCGGACTGATGTCGGTGTAACGGTTCCCACTGCATTCTTCATGGCTTCTGCCGAAGTTCCCTGATTCGTGACGGATGACAGCAGCTTCATCAGCTCATACTGCAGCGTCGTCAGATCAGAATTCATGCGGTTGTACAGCATGGCATCAAACCAGGAATTCCATTGTCCGACTGCAACGAACAATGCCACCGTCGCAAATACCGGCTTGCAGAGCGGACAGTAAATCTTTAGAAAAATTGTCGTATATCCGGCACCGTCTAACTGTGCGGATTCTTCCAGACTGTCCGGTATACCATTCATGTAAGTGCGGATTACCAGCATATTAAACGCACTTACCATGCCCGGAATTACATACACCCAGAAACTATTGGTAAGACCGAGTCCTTTGTAAAGCAGGAATGTCGGAATCATTCCTCCATTCACATACATTGTAATGACCCAGAACAGGGAAAGGCTTCTCTTAAACAGAAATCTTTTTCTGCTGACAACAAACGCCAGAATCGCGTTTGCAGCCAGTGCCAGCACTGTTCCGATAACTGTTCGCGCAACCGTGACATATGCACCGGTAATCAGATTATCTTTCTGCAATACCGTGATATAATTTTTCCATGTAAATTTTCTCGGCCACAGATAAATTCCGCCACGCAATGCATCCGTGCCATCGTTTAATGAAATCGCCAGCGTATTCATCACCGGATATAATGTGATTACAACAATCACAAGCATAATGATTCCGTTCACAATGGGAAATGCATCAACGGATCCTGTTCTCTTTCTTTTTTTATTTGCTCCTGCCAGCTGTTGCATGCTATTACCCTCCTTAGAATAACCTTTCTTCTCCGTTGCGCTTTGCAATCTGGTTTGCAATGACAATCAGAATGATACTTACCGCACTCTTAAAGATACCTGCAGCCGTACCAATGGAATAATCTCCCTGACTGATACCCCATTTAAGTACATAGATATCAATCGTCTGAGACACTTTCTGCACCAGTCCGTTTCCCAGAAGGTACTGAATCTCAAATCCGGCATTTAATACATTTCCTACATTCATTAACAGAAGAATCATAATCGTTGGTTTGATTCCCGGAAGTGTCACGTATTTGATTTTTGCCCATCTTCCCGCACCGTCAATGGAAGCCGCTTCGTACAAAGAAGGATCAATGGATGTGATGGCTGCCAGGTAAATAATGGCATTCCATCCTGTCTCTTTCCACACATTGGCAAACGCGACGATCGGCCAGAAATAATTCGGATGTGCAAAAAAATTGATTGGCTGTGTAATCACATGCAGATTCATCAATATCTCATTGATGATTCCGCTTCCCGAGAGCATATCATGCAGAATTCCCGTTACGATAATCCAGGACAGGAAATGTGGCAGATAAGAGATGGTCTGAACAACCTTTTTCCCGCCATGTGATTTTATCTCATTCAAAAGAATGGCAAATGCGATTGCTGTCACAAATGTCACAACCAGGTTTATCACACCCATCGCAAGCGTATTCCGGATGACACGGATAAATGTCATATCCGAAAATAAGGTCTGAAACTTCTGCAGTCCCACAAACTCAGAGTGGAAAATTCCAAGCTTTGGCTTATAATTCTGGAACGCCATCGCCCATCCCGCCAGTGGAAGGTAATAGAAAATGATGCCATAGATTACCATCACACCACTCCAGAACAGCAGAACTTTCTGTCTCTTTATTTCTTTCCAGGTGATCTTTGCTTTATATTGATTTTCTTTTTCTTTGGATCTTGTTCTCGTCAAAGCCATACCCCACTCCTTAAAAAAACAGGCAGATGAAATCTTCCTTGCATCTGCCTGTTTCCAATTTCATTTTATGTGTTATTCGTATTTCGCTGCTTCTTCCATTCTCTTATCAAGTTCTGTCTGTAACTCACCGATAAACGCACCCGGATCGCAGCTGTTGTATGCATCCATGTACTCTGCCCATGCCGCGTCAAAATCTTTTGCCATCACGACCTGTGGGAGATACTCGTGCTTGATCTCACCGATCTTATTCCATGCCATACCGCCTTCCGTATCGGTAGTGAAGCTGTTTGAATAGGACCACATCGGATACCATGCACCCGGAGCTTCATTTGTTCCGATCATATCCACATAGGTCTCTGCGCCATAAGCAGAAAATGCTTCTTTTACATCATCATTTAATCCGTCAAAGAATTCATTCGCCTGTCCATCCGGCTTATTCGCATTGATTCCGTCATCACTTGTGCCGGAATACTGCGGAAAATAAGAATAGGTACAGGTATGGGATGCTTTGTATGCAGTGTCAACCGCTCTGGTTCTCTGCTCCTCTGTGCGGTAAAATTCACCGTTGTCATCCACATTATAGTCAACGCCTTCCACTCCCCAGAAACGCAGGTTGTGAATATCCTGTGAGAGGAGGTCATCTACAAACTGCAGTGCAGCTTCCACATCCTCACAGCTTGTGGTGATCGCAAGACCGTCTGATACATTTAACACACCGCCGGAACAGTGCCACTGGTTTTTGACACTCTCATCAATGGTAATCGGAAGCGGAATGTAATCGCATCCCTGTGCATCCAGCCCTGCCTGCTTGATTGCATCTCCCGCAGTGTAAGCAAAATCCCACCACTGGTCAATCATGCCAAGTACACGTCCGGTTGACAGTTTGGCAATATACTCATCATAGGTCTGTGTAAAGGATTCCGGATCTACAATTCCCTTCTGATATTCTTCATTCAATTTCTGGAAATACTTTACTGCGGTATCCGTCGTATTATAATCGATCACCGTCAATGTCTCCGGATCTACGATACAGGAGCCGTCGTTTGGATATCCATCCAGAAACTGCGGCGCATTCTCAAGGCAGAAATATCTCCAGTCATCGCAGAGAATCGTATACGGAATGTTCTCTGTTCCGTCTTCCATGGTCGGATTTGCCTCATTATATCTCTCAATCAGATCAAAATACTGATCCATGGTACGGATCTCCGGATAATCCGCCCATTTTAATACCCTGGCCTGAATCCAGAATGCCTCATCGTTGTGTGTACAAACCTTCTCTTCTCCCTTGATATTGCTGAACTGCGGTATCCAGTAGATATGTCCGTCGTCCTGGCGAAGCTGATCCCACTGCTGCTGTGTAAAGAAGTTTTTGATATTCGGATAATCATCCAGATAATCATCGAGTGCTACCAGAACGTCTGCATCATAGAGCTGTGACTGTCCGCTTCCCCCGCAGATAAAGTCCGGCAGCTCACCACCGGTGATCATCATGCCGACAGCTTCCTCTGCCGTCTGTCCGGTCAGCCATGTTTCCTTCACTTTCACGCCGGTCTTATCGGCAATGATCTGCTGAATCTCATTGTCGTCATTGATCTCTGAACCGGGAACTGCAAAAAAAGCCGTAAATTCTTTTACCCCACCGGCTTCCGTGCTGTCTGCACCGTCTGCGTTTTCCTTTGCGTCTGTCGATGCCGCATCACTCCCGCATCCGGCAAACATGGCTGCCATCATTGTGGCTGCCAGCAATACACTGATAAGTTTCCTTCTCTTCATCTTGTAACTACCTCCCTATTTGATAATACTATTTTACCTTTCTGGCAGATTCAGACAATTGGAGGAAGTATAGATAAAAGCAGGGCAAAGTATAGGTTCTTATTTCCATACTTTGCCCTGCTTTTGAACTTGCCGTATTTCCTTTATGCCTCACGCCGGAACTTCGCCGGTGTACAGCCTTTTACCAGAATAAAACGGTTCACAAAATAATCAAGATCATGATACCCGACTTCCTCCGCAATCTCGACAATCTTCTTATCGGTATGCAACAGCAGATCCGCTGCCCGTTCCATTCTGTAATTATTCAGATAATCTTTGAATGACTGCCCGTTTTTCTTACGGAACAGCTGTCCCAGATATGCGCTGTTGACGTAATATTTTTCACTCAGGCTCTTTAATGTGATATTCTTTGCATAGTTTTCCCGGATCTCACGCTCAATCTCTCCTAGCACTCCTCTGGATACATTTTTGCGAAGCTGCGACAGATAGTCCCCGTATTCACATGCAAACCGGGTCAGATGCGCCTTGCTGCCGCGCATTACCCCCTTTTCAAAGCTGCTCTCACTGATCAGGCGCAGAATCTCTTCCTGATTTACCCCATCATCCTGCTCACTCGCCAGATGGATCAGCTGAAACAGAAGATAATTGATGTTCAGATTCATCGTCTCACCGGTCATTTCCCTGCTTATCATCTCCCCGTAAAACTGCTCAATCGCACTCCGTATCTCTACATGGTTGTTCTGCTCCACAGCTTTTAACAGACGATCCAGACTGCTCTTGCATAAAACAATTCCTCCGGAAGTAACCTGCACTTCCTCCTCATAGTAATAGATCGGCTTTTTTGCGCGGAATCCCTGAAAAGACCGGAGCATACACGCATTTCCATAAGATCTGGCAATGTTGCTGATATCCTGCACCTTTTTCCCTACAAGCATGATGACCGGCTGGTGCATGTTAGCAATCAGATACTCAAGAAACCGGTTCAGATATGTTTTCCCATCAATCCCCTGCTCCTTTGCAAACGCATCACAATACAATAACCCGATGTCATAAATCTTCTCATGCGTTGAGACATCAAAGACACAATGTGATGCATGAGGTCCCAGGAACTCAATACAATACTGATACAGTTGCCGCTGAAAGCCCCGTTTTTCCTTATCTGATATTTCCTCAGCTCTGCCGTCATCATCTATCTGAATCTCTACATACCGTATACCGGATGCCCCATCCATATGCGACTTCACATACTCCAGATTCACACTGTCAAACTTTCCCTGAATCAATGCGATCAGATGTCTGGACAGATACGCCTGCTCCATTTCCCGGCTGCTTTGCTTCTTCTGGTTGTCCGCCCTTCGCAATACCTGGACTTTATTCAGCACCTTCAGCAATTCTTCCCGGTCTACCGGTTTCAAAATATAATCCGTGCAGTCGTAACGGATCGCCTTTCTCGCATATTCAAAATCTGCATATCCGCTCAGGATCACAAAATGTGCGTCGGAAATCTTTTCCCCGCGGATTTTCTCCAGAAGTTCCAGTCCTGTGACGACCGGCATTTTTATATCCGCAATAATGAGATCTACCTGCTCCCCGCGCAGATATTCCAGTGCTTCCTCTCCGTTTGCCGCCGTCTTAACAACCTCAAATCCCTCCTGCTCCCAGTCAATCAGTATCTTCAGTCCCTGTAATATAAACGGCTCATCATCCACGAGCAATACCTTTAACAATGCTTCCCCCATCTTTTTCCTTCCCTTCTCTACAATGGCATCCGGATACTCACTGTCGTACCGACACCCTGCTCCCCCTCTATATCAAATGCCACCTGCTCCCCGAATACCATTTTCAGCCGCAGACATGCATTGATGATTCCCACTCTTCCGCCATCCTTTAGCATATCAATACTGGCGTTTAGCATGCGCTCTTTTAATTCCTGCATCTGGGAGGCGTCCATGCCACATCCGGTATCTTCCACTTCCAGATAAAGTGCCTTCTGCTTTTGGCAGATCCGCACAAAAATCCAGCCGGGAGCTGTCTTTGCCTCAATTCCATGCACACAGGCATTTTCCACAAAAGTGACAACTGTCATTTTGGGAATTTTAATGTCCAGACAATCCTCTTCCACTTCGAGACTGTAACTTAACCGCTCTCCAAACCGATACTTCTGAAGCCCCAGATACGCTCTCACAAATTCCATTTCCCTGCGGATCTCGACACTGTCGTTTCCCCATTCCACATACTGACGCTGCATCAGCGCCAGCTTTTCCACCATGTCTGCCGTCTCATATTCGTTTTTCAACAGGCTGTGCATGCGGATGCTCTCCAACGCATTAAACAGAAAATGCGGATTGATCTGGCTGTGCAGCGCGAGCAGTTCTGCATTCTGTCTTTCCACCAGCATCTCCTGCTCTTTAATCTTATTCTTATACACAATCTGAATGAGTTCATTTGTTCTCGCAACCATGCGGTTGTAATTGCGCATCAGGCTTCCAATCTCATCTTTTCCACGCACATACGAAATCGGCACCAGATGTTCCCCGCCGACTGTCTCAAACACTTTGCTGAGTTCGCTGATTCTCTGCGTAAATGACCGGTTAAATCCCCGCACCAGAAGGAGTGGCAGAATCGCATTTACAACAATTAAGAATCCAATCAGCGGCAGGTTTTTCCGGATTTCCGTCCACAGCTGGCGTTTGGGCTGCATGACATAAATATCCAGATCCATTCCATAAAACTCGAGTTCCTGACAGTATCCGACCCTGCCCGTCTGGTCAAATGTCTGAAATTCCTTTCCGATACTGGAATATCTGCCATTTGATAAGACAATCTTATCTCCCTGGCAGATAAATACATCCGTGTCATAATTCATTTTCTCTAATGTCCGGTTTACTGCACTGTAATCGATGTTGATCAGCAGCACCTTTTCCATATTATTTTCCGCATAAAAGTCCAGCTTCTGGAAAAAAAGCATCCGTCTCTGCGGCTCCACCGAAGGTGCCCTGCTGTCATCATACTGGAAATATAATCCCTTATTCAATCCGTTATCCTGAAAATAGCGGTACACTTCTGTACCGCGTATTTCCTTCATATTACATACCTTTCCCCCATTCACGATCGTGTCATTATCCACATACATCGTGATTACCATGTTGTTCATACCAAGTCCGCTCTCAAACAGGGTATCTTTAAAAAAATCCTGATAACTCACCACATAGTCCAACGGATCGCTGTAGGTATTCGACAAAAAACGGTTAATATATTTGCTCGTATAAATACTTTTCCCGATCTCTGCTGCATTGTTGACCGTATTTGAAATACTGTATGCAACTGCATTGGCAATATTCGCCATCTCATGCTCTCTGGCTTCCCGCTCAGACTTCATGACAACAGAAAATACCGCACTGTCCGTCACAATCAGCGGAACCAGCACGCACAAGATATACAGGATATAAAATTTATTTTTTATTTTAAAGTCATCCATCCAGACTTCAACCGCATGCAGAATTCTCTTCATATCCTCTCCCAGTATTTTTATACTAACATTGTTTTTCATCGAGTGCAACGGATACCGGCAGCATCAGTATTCCACTTCCGTCACATTTCCCGTTTTGCATATAAAAAGTGTGCTCACCGTCTGTCCGGTCAGACGGCTGCTTCTCTCATCCGGCTGCTGCCCTCCGACTGCGATCTCATAGCTTCCCGGGTGTACCAGACATTTTCCCTCCTCGGAGATCAGTGCAAAATCACGCGGAGAAAGGGTGATACAAACCTCTTTCTTTTCCCCACATTCCAGTGCAACCGACCGGATTCCCTTCAGCTGATAGCCGGGATCGTAAGCTTCTCTTTCACTGAATCTGACATATACCTGTACCGCTTCCTGTACCGGGTAGGTACCGGTATTCTCCACCGTTACATGCACCGTTACCGGCTCCAGTATTCCAAAATCTGTGACATCTGCATGTGCATCAGAATAACGGATCTGCAAATAGGTAAGACCATATCCAAACGGATAGAGCACATGTCTGTCCGTATACCGGTAAGTACGTTCTGCCATGGAATAATCCGTAAAATCCGGAAGAAATTCCGTTCCTTCATAAAAGGTAACCGGCAGTTTTCCGCACGGAGAGAATTCTCCGAACAATGCCTCTGCGATTGCTTTTCCACCTCTCGCTCCCGGGTACCAGCAATCCAGTATTGCCCGTATCTGTGCATGTTCCTGCGCCCACGACAGATCCAGTGCACTTCCCGCCAGCACGGTGAGCACAATCGGTTTTCCGACTGCTGCGACCGCCTCTAAAAGTTCCTGCTGCAGTCCGGGAAGCTTTAGTCCCAGCTTGTCACCGCTGGCATACTCATTTCCCGCATCTCCTTCTTCACCTTCGATGCCCGCATCCAATCCCAGACACATCACAATGACATCTGCCCGCTCCGCAGCAATCAGCGCTTCCTTAAACCGGTCCTTCGGCTCCCCAAGAAATTCTACCTGATCCTTATACAGATGGCAGCCCTGCGCATATAGGACGCGGGTTTTCTCTCCGGTGTATTCTTGAATTCCCTCCAGCGGTGTAATGTATCTGGAGGATGTCCCCTCATAATTTCCAACCAGCGCTGCTCTGGAGTTCGCGTTTGGTCCGATCACTGCAATGGTATGGATCTGTTCCTGCTTCAGCGGAAGAAAATGGTTGTCATTCTTAAGCAGCACCATACTTCTTTTCGAGGCTTCTAAGGACAGTGCAATATGTTCGGGGCACTCCACCACATCATAAGGAATGTTCGCATATGGAGACGGATAATCCTCCATCATCCCCAGCCGGATTCTGACATCCATCAGGCGCTCCACCGCTTCTGTGATCGTCTTTTCCTCCACCAGTCCCTGTTCACAGGCACGGCTTAAATACAAAAATGCCTTCCCGCAGTTTAAATCACAGCCATGGTTGACAGCCATTGCTGCAGATTCTTCTACCGTCTTTGTCACATGATGGTGCTCATGAAAATCAAGAATTGCCCAGCAGTCGGACACTACGTGTCCCTCAAAACCGAATTGTTCTCTTAAAATATCCTGCAGAAGTGTCTTGCTTCCGCACGCCGGTTCCCCGTTGACGCGGTTATAAGCGCCCATCACGGCTTCCACACCGGCATCCTTGACACACCGCTTAAATGCATACAAATACGTATCGTACAAATCGTGCAGCGACACCTTTGCATCAAACTCATGGCGCAATGCTTCCGGACCGCTGTGCACGGCAAAATGCTTGGCACACGCAGCCGCCTTTAAATGATCCGGATCTTTGCCCTGAATCCCTCTGATATACGCACAGCCAAGCTTTGCCGTCAGACAGGGGTCCTCCCCGTACGTCTCATGTCCTCTCCCCCAGCGTGGATCTCTGAAAATGTTAATATTCGGTGCCCAGAAAGTCAGACCTTTATAAATACCTCTGTCTCCTCTTCCTGAATACGCTTCAAACTTTGCCCGTCCCTCGGTGGACACCACATCTCCGATCTTCTCAATCAGTTCTTCATCAAAAGTCGCTGCCAGGGCAATTGCCTGTGGGAACATTGTCGCCACACCGGATCTTGCCACTCCGTGAAGCGCCTCATTCCACCAGTTATACGCCGGAATATGCAGCCGCTCAATCGCCGGTGATTCATAGCGCATCTGGCTGATCTTCTCCTCCAACGTCATCTGTTCCACCAGTCTTTTTGCATATTCTTTCGTCTCCAGACTCATCTCTCTCCCTCTCCTTTTGCTCTATTCTTCTGCTCCACTGCACGTAAAGCTCACATAATCCGCATAATTTTTACTGTCAGTTCCATGCGAAGACGCGTACATTCCAATGGTGCATCCCACAAAGCCTCCCGCCTCTTCCGTGGTATACGCAAGCAGGCTGACCTTATCGCAGGCGCAGATCATTTTTTCTCCCAGCCTTACCCAGATGCCCGCACTCTGCTCCTCTCCGCGGATCAGAATCTCCCATAACTCCTGCTCTTCATTCAGAAGAACTTCACGGATGACCTCTTCCCTGGCATGAACATATGCGCTCACCCGAAAGCAGACATCTGCTCCCTTTTTCCCGATCTCCATCCTCAGATGATTCTCATGGTTCTGGTATAATACCATTCCCGCTGTCTCATTCTCCGACTGTGGCTCAAAGCAGAATCTGGCCGCTGCATGGAAATGATAGCTTTTCTGCCGGAGTCCGAAATAACTGCTGCATCCTTTTTCACCGATCGTCTGTTTTCCACAGTATAAGCGGAATACCCCGCGTTTTTCTGTCAGCGAATAGGATGCCTCATTTCTTCCCCCGATCCCAAGCAGCCTCTGATCCGGTCTCGTCTCCCAGAAACAAAGGGTATCGCACGTTCCTGTTTCTTCCGGAAACCGGTACTCTTTTAGCGGCACTTCCAGTGTCTTCTCCAGACGTCCGGTTCCGGCAGCAATTACCGGCCATCCATCCTGCCATACAACTTTTGCCAGAAAAGTCTCGCGCCCCATACTTCCATGGTTCTTACAGCGTCTCGTGGCGAGCATCACCACATACCAGTTCCCGTTTTGATCCTCCACCAGATCCCCATGACCAGCATAGACCACAGGATAATCCGCCCCAAGATTCCGATGTGTAAAGATCGGATTGCGCGGGCATCCCTCAAACCATTGAAACAGCTTTCGGCTTCTCGCCACACTGATGCTGTGTTCCGGTCCGGTTCCTCCTTCTGCATGCAGCAGATAATAATAGCCGTCTTTTTTGTACAGATGTGGTCCCTCCGGCCAGATTGCCCCTCTCACAGCCCCTTTCCAGATTGCCATGCTCTCTCCGACCAGCTTCTTCGTCGTCAGATCCAGTTCCTGCACCCAGATCTCCCAGTCCCCATTGTACCTTACTCCATCGGGATTCGGTCTGGTTCCGCAATAATAGCACCTGCCATCCTCATCAAAAAACAGGCTGGGATCAATCCCGGCTGCTTCTTCTCCCAGATAACAGGGATCTGACCACGGTCCCTCCGGGTGCTCCGCCGTCACAATAAAATTACCTCCATAGCTGACATTTGTGGTAATCATATAATAAATACCCTTATGGTATCGGATGGTCGGCGCATAGATTCCCCTGGAAATCTCCTCTCCCCCAACAGCAAGCTGCTCTTTTCTCTGCAGAATATTTCCGATTTGCTCCCAATGTGCCAGATCCCTGCTGTGAAACAGCGGAACACCTGGTGCATATGCAAAACTGGATGTTACCAGATAGAAATCTTCTCCTACCCGGCAGATCGACGGGTCCGGATAAAATCCCGTCAAAATCGGATTCTTAACTGTAACCATAGCTTTTCCCCCCTACTCCACATATCCAAATCCGAGAATCGTAAATTTCTTATCCAGATTCTCACCGCTTATCTGGATTCTCACGGTATGCGCTGCCGTTTCCTTCTCCTGAAATACGAGCACCGCATTACAGTGCAGCCAGTTATTGACATGTGGATCTGCTGTGAACCGGAATTCCCCATCCACCAGCACATCCGCTGTCCCGGCATCCACCTCGCCGGAATCCTTAAATATCAGAAATAACGCTCTGCATGTGATCGTCAGTTCAAAAAACGCCCGATCCGGCTTAGTTCCATCATACATCCAGTTATATGGGAATTCCGGCGTAGTGCAAAGATCCTGATCCATTTCCACACACTGCAGTTCGTGATCTGTCGCATCAAAGCCTCCCTCTCTCATACTGGCGCCCTCATATCCGTCCCGCCGGTCTAAGAGTTTTACTTTTTCAAACGAATTGCCGATCGCAGGCTCCCCGCGCAGACACTGTTCTAAGACTTCCTCCTCCGTCATGCCCTGCCGGAAGCTGTCCACCCTCGCATGGTCGGACGTATCACATATCTCCATCAGGTATTCCAGACAATCTGCCATAATGGTATGTCCAAGGTTGGTCGGATGAAACATGTCATAAAAAAACTGGTTCTTCGTAATCACTCTTTTCTGTTCTTTTCCGGAAAACTGCGGGGTAACCGCATCCAGAATACTTACCATCGGAAGGTCGTACTGTCTTCCCACCGGCTGCAGACGTTCCTGAAGATTCCAGTCATTTGCAAATACGGAAAACAAGAGTACCACCGCAGGTCTCCACGGCAGCTTCAATACCTTACGCACCAGACTCTCATAGCAGTCCCCTTTGGTCTCATCTCCCTCATCATTCACCGCAAACTCGATTACAACAAGATCCGGCTGTTCCCCCTCACGCAGCACATCTCTGTCAAAACGGATCATTCCAAGCTCCGATGGGGTTCCTCCTACTCCCGCCTTGATGAATCTGACATTATTGTTCCGTGCAAATCGTTTCTGAAACAGCTGATATGCCTTATACGCATAACACTCTGTGTGAATCGGCACTGCCCCTGCCCCCTGTGTGATGGACCCTCCGATAAAAGCAAGCGTCACTTCTTTTCCGGCTCGCGCTTTCTCAATCACTTTCCGGATGCGGTAGGTATTTCCCAGGTTCATAAGAGAGCGCTGCACCATCTTATAATATTCTTCCGAATGGAGATCCACTTTTTCTTCTGTCAGATCTTCCGGTGCCGTAAATCCGTCGTTTAAATAAAAACGGACATCTGCCTTTCCCACCCGTTCCGGCTGGTCAAATGTAAAGCGGATCTGTCCGGGCACATCATCATCCAGACTCCATTCATAATCCGACAGACAGATCCTCTGTTCCATCCCATCTCCCTGCAGTGTTGCCACCAGATTCGTTCCGCCCCCATACAAATCCTTTTTGCCGTACATCTGAAAAACAAATTCTATCTTTTCAGCCGGATGCTCCATCTCAACCGACACACCAATACTGTGTACAAGCGTACGGAAGCCTTTCACTGTACCGAGCAGTTCAAGTATTCTGCTATCCGTGATATTTCCGACAATCTGTGCACTGTTTTCCAGACGGCCGTCACTTTCATAGATGAACTGCACTGCTTTGCCATCTCCCTGCTTCAGTCCGCAGATCTCTTTTCCACGCATAATATAAAAATATGCTCTTGCTTTTTCCGGGTCTCTCGGTGCTACTGGTCCTGTCATTCTGTGCTCCTCCTGCCATTTTATTTTATATACATCTATGGTAGCACAGATCTCCTTCCGGATACGCGGGAGAAACTATAGATATTACTACGATAAATTAGTGTTCTTGCCCCTGCCCCCGCGGAGCGTTTTACCGGAAGCCGTCACATCAGAAATAAACGGCTGCCTTTATGCGGTAAGTAATATGAGGAGAACCGTTCTTTTTCTGATGTGACTGTCTTCCGGTATTGATTCGGCAGCATTCCGTACCGCTTCCGGAACAGATTGGAAAATGCCTTGCTGTTTGGAAAGCCGTGGTTTAATGCAATCTCGCCAATCGCAAGATCCGTCTCTTCCAGATCCCTCACGGCATGCTCCAGACGCACACTCGACAGGTATTCCTTGTAATTGATCTTCGCATATTTTTGAAACATCCGGGAGAGATATGCCGGTGAATAACCAAAAATTCCCGCCAGTTTTTCCAGCGAAACATCCTCCGTATAATGCTCCTTCAGATACCCGGTAATCCTTCCGAGACGCTTAAGCTGCTTATTGTTCTTAAGTATCTCTTCGCCCACCTCAAACTTCCGGTATCTTGTCACCAGAAGATACTCCAGCTGATAAAAACAGCTTAGCATTTTTAATTCGTAACCGGTCTGTTTCTCACCGTACGCCACAAACATTGTCTCGAGCAGGGAAAACACCTGACGGTCATCCTCTTTTCCGCTGTGGGAAAACCAGATAAACTGTTCTTCCGTATAATAATCCGCAAAGACGCCAAGCGGAATCTGCAGCACAATCGTCTCGTTTGGCAGGGGAGCATGGATCGCATGCACCTCATTGCTGTTCACCAGCACAAAATCCCCCGCTGCAAGCACATATTTTTTCTCATTCAGAAAAAACTCAAGCTGCCCCTGTCTCACGGCAAATATCTCGATAGAACGGTGCCAGTGCTTCTCCCTGATATATTTTCCGCCGCCGCCCTCAAAGAGAAACAGCTTAAACGGAAGTCCCCTGTCCGGAACGATCACTTCATGCTGGTAGCCGATGTCCTTCACTCCACCTCGATCTCCTTTAACAAAAATTCGTTGCCGCGCAGCAGATAGGTATGCTCGCTTCCGCAGTGCGGACAGATCTTTGCATACTGCACGGTCGGATATTCCTGCTTGCAGTCCTCACAGTAAGACACCGCGTCAATCTGTTCGATCTTAAGTTCGGCATCTTCCATCACCGGTTCCTTTTTTCTCGCCCAGTTCCAGCAGTCCGTCAGATAATGATGTACGATTCCGGACACTTCACCGATCTGTAAAACCACACCGGATACACGGTCCACTTGATTTTCCTCTGCCACCTGTTTTACATCCTTTACGACGTAAAACACCACACCCAGTTCATGCATGTTTTTTCCTCGCTGTCTCACTCAAATTTTTAAAATGCATGTCAGGAAAAATCTCTTCTTCCCGACATGCACGGTTCATTGCTTATTTTTTGCGGTTTGTCACAATCTTTACCGCACGTTTTGCCTGATACGGCAGGATGTGTTTAAATTTATCCTCCGCCGGTACCATATTGGTGCACTCCGGATGATCCCGGTGCAGTGTGATCGCATCAAACGCACACTTTGTTGTGCAGACGCCGCAGCCGATACACTTGTTCTCGTCCACGATCGTCGCACCGCAGCCAAGGCAGCGTGCCGTCTCTTTGCGCACCTGCTCCTCGGTCAGTGTCAGATGTGCATCCTTGAAGGATTTTGCATTCACGGAAGTATCCACACCCTCCACCTGACGGGAAGAATTGTCGTAGCTCGGTACGGAAATATTGTCCTTATCCAGCTCTGTGAACTCCCAACGGTTGCGTCCGATGGTCATATGACCGTTCTGTACATAGCGGTGCAGGGACTCTGCCGCATAATGTCCTGCCGCAATGGCATCGATCGCGAACTTCGGTCCGGTGTAGACATCTCCTCCAACGAATACATCCGGCTGTCCGGTCTGATAGGTCAGCTTGTCTGCAACGATGGCCGGACCGTTAAATTCCACACTTGCTCCGGCTAACAGATCCCCCCATACGCTTCTCTGTCCAACCGCAAAGATCACGCGGTCACACGGAATGGTGATCGTCTCGTTCTCATCATAAGTCGGTGCAAACCGTCCTTCGGCATTCTTCACAGAGAGACACTTCTTAAATACCACGCCGGTCACTTTTCCGTTCTCGGTAAGCACTTCCTTCGGTCCCCAGCCGTTCTTGATGACAACGCCGTCTTCCTTCGCCTCGCGCACTTCCTCATCGGATGCCGGCATCTCTTTCTCGGACTCTAAGGAGAGCTGTATCACTTCTGCCGCGTGGCTTCTCGCGCTGACTCTCGCCGCGTCGATCGCTACGTTTCCTCCGCCGACAACGACCACTCTTCCGGTGTAGGAGGTATTTCCGGTATTTGCCTCATGCAGGTACTCGATTGCGGTAAGCGTTCCTTCCGCATCGTCTCCCGGCACTCCCGGTCTTCTTCCGGCGCTGCAGCCAATCGCAATATAGAATGCCTTGTACCCCTGCGCGCGCAGTTCGTCTAACGTGATGTCCTTGCCGACCTCGACGCCGGTCTTGATCTCAACGCCCATCTCTCTCATCACGTCGATCTCTGCCTCAATGACATCCTTCTCGAGCTTGTAGGACGGAATACCGTAGCGCAGCATACCGCCTGCCATCTCATTCTTCTCAAAAACAGTCGGGCGATAGCCTTTTTCTGCCAGATAGAACGCTGCGGAAAGTCCTGCCGGACCGCCGCCGATGATTGCGATCTTCTGTGAGAAATGATCCATATGGATGCTCGCCGGAATCACAACCGGCGGAATATATCTCGTCTCTGCATGCAGATCCTGCTCGGCGATAAACTTCTTGACTGCATCGATGGCAACCGCCTGGTCGATGGTGCCTCTGGTGCAGGCATCCTCACAGCGTCTGTTACAGATGCGTCCGCAGACAGCCGGGAATGGGTTCTGCTTCTTGATGAGAGCCAGTGCCTCCTGGTATTTGCCCTGGGAAGCCTTCTTCAGATAACCCTGTACCGCAATGTGTGCCGGACAGGCCGTCTTACACGGAGCCGTACCGGTCTCATGGCAGTTGATCCGGTTGTTGTCGCGGTAATCCGGATCCCACTTGTCCTCGCCCCACTTCACTGCATCCGGAAGTTCCTGCTTCGGATAGGTAATCTGTCCGCCGTCCTTGGTGCAGAGCTTCTGTCCCAGTCTGGTCGCACCTGCCGGGCAATACTCCACACATCTGCCGCATGCCACACATTTCTCCGCATCCACATGCGCCACATAAGCGGAACGAGACATATTCGGCGTGTTAAAAAGCTGTGAGGTACGCAGTGCATTACAGATATTTACATTACAGTTACAGATACCGAAGATCTTGTTCTCACCGTCAATGTTGGTGATCTGGTGCACAAAGCCGTTGTCCT
>ERZ1034946.568-NODE-568-length-17156-cov-4.750482_pt1 | contig 17156 bp, 10 predicted proteins | sample MGYA00520591_ERZ1034946 | MGnify/ENA primary metagenome ERZ1034946 (study PRJEB33766, sample SAMN09781753) | gut metagenome | biome: gut microbiome | host: Homo sapiens | place: Madagascar | study: EMG produced TPA metagenomics assembly of the PRJNA485056 data set...
ATTAAATTCCAATCCCGAATCTGATTTTTGCCCGAAAGAGTGAATATATACATCTGGAAATTTCTTAAATTCTGCCGGACTGTTCTCAAACAACACTATTGTATATACGTCTTTGATATCTTTATAGCTGAATTTTTTCTTTCGTTCACTTCTTACCCGCTTATATTGTCGTAACAACAAATCCGCTGAATAACAGGCACTTCTCTCTCCCGGAAACTTATATCCAATCTTTTGAATTTCCAAATTTGCAATACTTCCATCTGAAAGCTGCACTACAATATCCATAATAACAAGTGATGATTCATCTGCCAGTCGTGTTCCATCATTTGGTAAAACTTCCATCACATGAACCTCCTGCTTTAATAACAGAGACAATAACTCATCAATACGCTCTGGTGTTGACTCTGGATTCAAAACCTCTTTACTCACAAAATCATACATCACTTTTACTCCCCGCGCTCCAGTGCAAAAATCAAGAAATTCCTCCTGCCGTTCTTCTTCCCACGAATAAAACGTACTCCACATCTTTTCGTTATTGTTAATCTCTTTCAAAATTGCTTCTCTGGTCTGCAGCATAGGAAAATAATCTCGTAACTTTTTTGTCATTGCAAACAACCTCCTCCATACGAAATATTTACATATTTCAAGTTTCATTAGCTTTCTTCTTTTTCTATTTTCATAGTTTGACTAATACAATGTATCACTCTGTTTTTCTTGATATTTACCGAATCGGTGCAACAATATTTAGACTGCTCGTAAGCTATCACCCCTCTGATAACTATGCAATTTTATCTGAATCAGATTTGTTTGAAGAACAATAGCATGAATATATACCACTTTCCCTTGACCGTCAACCATAAATTTTTCCGCATTTCTTCCACTATACAAATTGCACAACACGCATTTTTTCCCACAAATCCTTTATTTTCAAGACATGCAAAAAAGCAGGAGCGGAAAATCTACAGATTTTCCACTCCTGTTTTTTACTCATTTTCGTCTATATTTATAAAATGTTAGGGGCAACAGATGCCATACAAATTGTTCCGTACTTCGTACTCCCACAATTCTTTATAATTACTCCTCTTCGGTTGTCTCTTCCGGAAGGTTGATGGCAAGTCCAAGTTCTTCTAACTGTTTCTCATCTACAGTGCCCGGTGCCTCTGTCATCAGACAGGAAGCATCTTTTACCTTCGGAAATGCAATGACATCACGGATGGAATCTGCATGTACCATATGCATTACCATACGATCTAAGCCGTAAGCCAGTCCTGCGTGTGGCGGTACACCATACTTGAATGCAGAAAGCAGGAAACCGAACTGATCCCATGCACGCTCTTTTGTAAATCCAAGTACCTCAAACATTTTCTCCTGAATATCATCCTGATGGATACGGACAGAACCACCGCCAAGCTCAGTACCATTTAACACGATATCGTATGCTTTTGCACGGACAGCGCCCGGATCAGAATCGATCTTATCCCAATCCTCTTCCATTGGCATAGTAAACGGATGATGCATTGCCATATAGCGATTTTCTTCGTCAGACCACTCAAGTAACGGGAACTCTGTTACCCAGAGGAAATTATACTGATTCGGATCAAGCAGGTTCAGCTCTTTTGCCATATGAAGTCTCAATGCGCCAAGAACTGCCCATACGACTTTATTTTTATCTGCAGCAAATAACAGCAGATCGCCCGGTTTTCCTTCCATAGCTTCTACTAATGCTGCCAGTTCTTCCTCTGTCATGAATTTTGCAAAAGAAGATTTGTATGTGCCATCTTCATTTACGCACAGGTAAGCCAGACCCTTTGCTCCATATGTTTTTGCCAGATCAACCAGTTTGTCGATCTGTTTACGTCCCATGGACGCTTTGCCCGGAACAGCGATACCTCGTACGCTGCCGCCGTTCTCCAATGCACCGGTAAATACACCGAATCCACAGTCTTTTACAACCTCAGATACATCGTGTAATTCCATGCCGAAACGGGTATCCGGTTTGTCGGAACCGTAACGGTCCATCGCATCCTGCCATGTCATACGCGGAAGCGGGATCTGCACATCCACACCGATTGCCTCTTTGAATACATATTTTAACAGACGCTCATTTACGTCCAATACATCATCTACATCTACAAAAGATAACTCCATATCCGCCTGTGTAAACTCCGGCTGACGGTCAGCACGTAAGTCCTCATCACGGAAACATTTGGTAATCTGGAAATAACGGTCATATCCGGAGCACATCAGCAGCTGTTTGAACAGCTGTGGAGACTGCGGAAGTGCATAAAAGCTTCCCGGATGTACACGGCTCGGTACCAGGTAATCTCTTGCTCCCTCCGGAGTAGATTTTGTCAGAACCGGTGTCTCAATCTCGATAAATCCTTCTTTTGCCATAAAATCACGCATCAGATAAGCCACTTTGCTTCTGAGCATCAGGTTACGCTGTAAATCCGGACGACGCAGATCCAGGTAACGGTATTTCAGACGGATCTCATCTTTTGTCTGGGAATTCTCCTCGATATGGAACGGCGGTGTATCGGACTCAGAAAGGATACGAAGACTCTCTGCGATCACTTCAATATCACCGGTTTTTAAGTTTTCATTTACTGCTGCAGAACGTTTCTGGATCTTACCAACAACTGCGATAACATACTCACTTCTGAGTGTCTCTGCTTTTGCAAATCCGTCGCTTCCTACACTGTTTTCATCAAATACGATCTGAAGCAGACCGGAACGGTCTCTCAGATCAATAAAGATCAGGCTGCCCAGATTTCTTCTTCTCTGTACCCATCCCATAACGGTAACGGTACTTCCGATATCTGCGCTGGATACCTCTGTACATCTATGGGATCTTTTCAATCCACGCATGGACTCTGCCATAATTTATTCCTCCTGTAATCACTCATGCACGATGCATTTCTGTTTTTCAAAAATCTGCATCTTACATCCGTTTCATTTCTTATTTAAAAAATTCTACAAAATCCTCATAACCTTCTTTTGAAAGCTGCTCTTTCTGGAATTTTTTATTTTTATTCATGCGGACAACCAGTACCTGCTCGCCGTTTGCACGGGCCTGCTGTGCCTGTCCGATCACTTCGCTGAGTTTATCTCCCGGATATCCTTTTTCAATCAGATATGCCGTCTTCTTCGGCTGCTCCGGAATCTGAAATCCGTTTTCCATCAGAAGCAGGATGATACGCTCAAATCCGATGGAAAATCCGCAGGCCGGAACATCTTTTCCGGTGAAGTTTCCAACCATCTTGTCGTAACGTCCGCCGCCGCCGCAGCTTCCGCCAAACTCCGGAATCGCAATCTCAAAAATAGTTCCTGTATAGTAAGACATGCCTCGTACCAGAGTCGGGTCAAATACCAGTTCAAAGGATGCTGTTTTTGTCGCATTGACTGCAGATGCGATTTCTTTCATGTTCTGAACGATCTCTGCATCCAGATAGTCGCCTAAAATATCTGCCAGATAGCTGATGCCATCCTCTGCCTGCTCCACACCGATGAACAGAGACAGGTATTTGTCGATTGCTTCCTGTGCGTAGCCTTCTTTTGCAAGTTCTTCTGCAACACCTTCCAGACCAATCTTGTCCATCTTGTCCAGAATGATAAATACGGTATCGAACTCTTCCTCTGTAAATCCGCTGTAAGCCGCCATTGCTTTTAAGATACGACGCTCGTTGATACGGATCTCAAAATTTTTGAATCCAAGTTTGCCAAGTGTGGTAGTCGTAGCAAGAATCAGCTCGATCTCTGCCAGATTGGACGGCTCGCCAAGAATATCAATATCGCACTGCATAAACTGACGGTAACGACCTCTCTGCGGACGGTCTGCACGCCATACATTTCCCATCTGAAGTGCCTTAAACGGGGACGGCAGATCATTTGCATGGTTCGCATAGTAACGGCAAAGCGGTACGGTCAGATCATATCTCATACCGAAATCAACCAGATCTGCCTCACTCTGTGCTGTCTCTAATTTCAGTTTCTCACCACGTTTCAATACTTTGAAAATCAGTTTCTCATTTTCTCCGCCCTGCTTATTGCTCAGGTTTGCGATGTCTTCCATACACGGAGTCTCAATCGGAGTAAATCCGAATGCACGATACGTCTCCTTGATTACGCTCTGCACATAATCACGGATCTGCATCTCATCCGGCATAATATCTTTCATACCGTTTACCGGTTTTTTCTTTAAAGCCACTGTATATCCTCCATTCCATACAGATTGCTCTGTATTTTATATTACCTTATAAAACAGATTCCGATATCTGCTTTCGTATCCATTGCCAGACACAGACGTCTTTTCCAGTTTCTGTGTTCACATACATAGTTTATTATACGTTTGTGTGTTTGATATAGCAAGTGTTTTATCAGAGCTGACCACAGTTTTTCAGCAATTCCCGCTTCCGCTCTACCATCTCATCCACACGATCCAGATAATTTATAATATCTTTTACATTTCCCACACGCTCGATACGCTTGCCATCTTCAAAAACAACTTTTGTGGTGGCACCTGCGCCAAGTGCCATAATCGTCTGTTTCTCTTCCATGATCAGAATGTTGTACACACCGGCTTTTCCCGGTTTTGCGTAGCCGACATTTTCAAAATTACCTGCCATATTTTTCTGGCGATACAGATAATATGGCTCCAGTCCCATCTCGTGGCAGCACTCAGCGGTCAGATCAATGGTCTGCGCAGTATTTTCAATGTGCAGGTTCTCATACTGTTCTTTCTGCATCCGCAGTCTGGCCGCACGTTTGATGGCCAGAGAATGGACTGTGATATTATCCGGATCCAGTTCCTCCAGCTGTCGCATCGTCTCACGCACATCCGCGATGGTTTCCTCCGGAAGTCCCACGATCAGATCCATATTGATATTGTCAAAACCAACCTCCCGTGCAAGTTTGAAACTGTCGATGGTCTGTTGCACCGTATGCTGACGGCCGATGAGACGTAATGTTTCTTCCTTCATTGTCTGAGGATTGATAGAAATTCTGGAAATATTATGTCTGTGGATGACTTCCAGTTTTTCTCTGGTGATACTGTCCGGTCTGCCGGCTTCTACCGTAAATTCCAGAAGCTGCGTCTCTTTCCGCGCCTTTCCCATTTTATTGTCGGCATCTGTTGAAGCATTTTCAGTTCCTGCTCCATCCATAGGATTCTGTGCTTCATCTGTCACATCTACTTCATTCACATATTCATCTGCATAGATCATTCTGCCCTGCTCATCCGCAATACCAAAATAGCTTCCGATCATAGTCAGCAGGCGGTCCATCTGCTCTGCGGAAAGTGTTGTCGGTGTACCTCCGCCGATATAAACAGAATTCAATACTTTATGCTTGCATACCTCTGCCGTGAAGGCAATTTCTTTTTCCAGTGCATCCAGATATTCATCCATGCGGTTCGCCCATTTTGCCAGCGGATAGGAGGTAAAAGAGCAATACAGACAGGTGCTCGGACAAAACGGAATGCCCACATACAGACTGTATCCGTTCTCATAATCAATACGGCTCAGCAGTTCCAGCTCCCGCTTTGCAACAGACAGACTCAGCTCGATCTTTTCATCAGAAGCAAGGTATGTTTCCTTCATATAGGAACGAATCCCATCTTCACTTTTTCCCTCCTCCAGAAGTTCCATCGGAATCTTCGTCGGGCGGATACCGGTCAGAGTTCCCCACGGAAGTGTCTTTCCTGCATACACAGTCAGCAGGTAATACAGTTGCTGCTTTAACTCATTTTTCGTCTTTTTCCGATCCTCAAAATCAACCTGAACACTGCCGTCCAGTGTCATTTTTTCTTCCATTGCACGATTCTCATGATCCTGTGCAACGGTTTCTTCTTTTGCTGCATCATCCTCTTCCTGAGTTTCCTGCTGATTATGTTCAAAAAACTTAAAATCTATCCTGTGGTTTTTCCGGTCATAAGTTACCACAAGGTGAAATACACTCTCCGGAAACTCCTCCCGCGGCATGGCTTTTACAAGTACATCATGCTGTGGATAAAATGCTTTTACCAGAGAATGAATATCATATTCAAAATTTGGTTCATTTAATTGTACTGTGATCATCTTTATACCCTTTCGTGATAAAAGGAATTTTCATAATTATGAAAATTCCTTTTAAAATCATTATGCTAAGTACATATTATACTGTTTCTCGTACCCAATCGTGGTACGTGCCTCATGTCCCGGAAGGACAGCCGTATCATTTGGAAGTAAAAACAGTTTTTCTTTCACGGAACGCACCAGTTCCGACATGCTGCCACCTTTGAAATCCGTTCTGCCGACGGAGCCGCAAAACAGCGTATCTCCGCTTGCCAGCACTTTGTTTCCATCAAAATAATAGCAACATCCACCCTCGGTATGCCCCGGTGTAGAAATCACTTTGATCTTAAATCCTGCCAGGTCAAGTACATCACCGTCTTTTGCATACACATCAGCATCATATGTCTCCGGGTTGCCAAACATTGCAGATACATTTTTCTGAATGTCGTGCATGGTAGTTTCTTCTTTCTCGCTTGCATACACAGGAATGCCAAAGGCATCTGCCACCATACGCGCATGATGTGCGTGATCATAATGTCCATGTGTCAGCAATACTGCCTGCAGTTTCAACCCGCGCTCTTTGATGCGGCGGATCAGGTCTGCACCGTCTCCACCCGGATCAATGATCACCATCTCTTTTGTATCTGCGTTTACGATAAAGTAACAGTTTGTTCCGATATCGCCAACGTTATATTCTTCAATTCTTAAATCTGCCATATACACTCCTATTTCATTGTATTTATCAGCCTGTGGTACGTTCAATCTCAAACACACTTTCAATCTGGCGCAGCTTTTCACTCAGCATACTCAGCTCATCTTTTCCTTTGGTATAGAAGGAAACCACAATCGTTGCAATTCCTTTCTTACTGGTCCGTGAATTGATGGAATCAATATCAATGCCACGCTCCGTAAACACTTTTGAAATATCTACCAACAAGCCGGTACGATTATTTCCAAAAATTTTAAGTTCTGCAAGGTAACGGCCATGTCCGCCGTTTTCTTCGTCTGATGCTCCCTGCTGCCACTCTGCCTCAATGAGACGCTGCCTGTCAAAATCCGGCAGCTGCATGATATTAACACAGTCTGTTCTGTGAATGGACACACCACGGCCTCTGGTCACGAATCCGACGATCTCGTCTCCCGGAACCGGACTGCAGCATTTGGAAAAATGTACTGCCACATCCGTCAGACCTTTGACAATAATACCACTCTTCTTGTGGGTTGTCCGCTCGACTTCCGCATGTTTCTCTTTCTGCTCGGAAGCATTTTCCACTACCTGTGCATCGGTCAGTTGTTGTGCATGCTCCTTACGGTACTCTTCCATCATACGGTTTATGATCTGTGATTCCGTCAGACCACCATGTCCCACAGCAGCCAGCACAGATTCCCAGTCACGGAAACCATATTTCCGCTGTACCTTTGCCTGATAGTCCGGCTTATTGATATCACCAAAATTAATGCCTTTCGTTTTACAGTAATTCGTTAATAACTCCTTGCCTTTGATGATGTTTTCTTCTTTAAACTGATTACGGAACCACTGATTGATCTTATTCTTCGCCTGGGTGCTTTTTACCAAATTTAACCAGTCACGGCTCGGGCCCTTGGAATTTGCCGACGTCAAAATCTCGATCCGGTCACCATTTCGGATATTATAATCTATGGTTACCAGCCGTCCGTTTACCTTGGCTCCGATCATCTTATTGCCCACGGCCGAATGGATCCCATAGGCAAAATCAATCGGTGTGGAGCCTTTCGGAAGACTCTTAACATCACCGCTTGGTGTAAAACAGAATACACTGTCAGAAAACAGATCCAGATCACTCTTTAACAGGCTCATAAACTCCCGGTTATCGGACATGTCACGCTGCCATTCGAGAATCTGGCGCAGCCAGCTTAACTTTTCTTCCTCACCGTTGATGCTGTTTCCATTATTTGCTTCTTTGTATTTCCAATGAGCAGCAATACCGTATTCAGAAGTACGATGCATCTCTTCTGTACGGATCTGAATCTCAAATGGCTGACCGGTTGGTCCGATCAGTGTCGTATGCAGAGACTGATACATATTTGGCTTCGGCATTGCGATATAATCTTTGAAACGTCCCGGAATCGGTTTGTATTTCTCATGGATCACACCCAGTGCTGCATAACAGTCCTTGACATCATCCACAATAATACGGATTGCAAACAGATCATAGATCTGATCCAGAGTTTTGTTCTGGTTTACCATTTTTTTGTAAATACTGAAAAAATGTTTTGCCCTTCCCATAACCGTAGCCTTGATACCCGCATCCTTCAGACAGGCCTCCACATCATTCATCAGTCTGTGGACATACGCATCTCTGGCAGATTTCCGGACAGCAATTTTTTCTACCAGATCATAATACGCTTCCGGCTCCAGATACTTTAACGACAGATCCTCCAGCTCGATCTTGATCTTGGAAATACCGAGCCGCTGTGCGATCGGTGCATAGATATCCATGGTCTCACGGGCTTTTTCCTTCTGTTTCTCCGGCTTCATATATTTCAGCGTGCGCATATTGTGCAGACGGTCTGCCAGCTTGATAATAATGACACGGATATCCTTTGCCATGGCAAGGAACATTTTTCGCAGATTTTCTGCCTGCACTTCAATCTTATCCGCATCATAGGCAATCTGTCCCAGCTTTGTTACACCATCCACCAACAATGCCACTTCCGGGCCAAATTCTTCTTTGATTTCCTCATCAGTCATGACCGTATCTTCTACTACGTCATGAAGCAGTCCCGCCACGATGGTTTCCTTATCCATCTCAAGCTCCGCCAAAATAATGGCCACATATAATGGATGGATAATATACGGTTCTCCGGATTTACGCACCTGCGTCTTATGTGCTTCCGCAGCAATCTGATATGCCTTTTCCACCATGGAAATATCTGCTGACGGATGATATTTCTGTATAATCTCAATCAGATCCCGATGCAATTCCTCCGGACTGACAAAATCCCTGATTGGAACGATCGCTGAGTCCAGAACGGCTGCCGGCTCAATTGACTGAAGCGCAGCTTCATCAATCTGCATTTTCGTCTGCGGTATGTTATTGTTTTCTGAAATTATCTTTTTTTCTTTTGTTTCCATCTCGATCCCACCTATTCCAACATTATAATGAAATTTATTATAAATTGCAACGCTTTCCAAATGCAGATGCTGCTTGTTACCGCCATCAACGCCATACCGACGGTAACTTAATTGTTACTTTTTAGAGTATCACACGATTTTACAAAAAAATAGCCATTTTTTTGAATTTTCTTGAAAACAAACTACTTTTCAGATACAATGCTTAGTAGAAACGCCAATTTACTATAATTTTTGGCAATGATAAGGAGGCAATTATGGCACAGAATCCAATCGTAACAATCGAAATGGAAAACGGCGATATCATCAAAGCAGAGCTTTATCCGGAAATCGCCCCAAATACAGTAAATAATTTCATCTCTCTAGTAAACAAAGGATTTTATGACGGTGTGATCTTCCACCGTGTCATCAGAGGTTTCATGATCCAGGGCGGAGATCCGGAAGGAACCGGTATCGGCGGACCGGGCTACAGCATCCACGGCGAATTCCCCAACAATGGTTTCACAAACAACCTGAAACATACACCGGGTGTTCTTTCCATGGCACGTACTATGATGCCAAACTCCGCCGGAAGCCAGTTCTTTATCATGCATGCAGCTGCTCCGCATCTTGATGGCGAATATGCGGGCTTCGGTAAGGTCATCGAAGGTATGGAAAATGTAAATAAGATCGCAGAAGTTCGCTGCGATTACAGTGACCGCCCAATGGCTCAGCAGAAAATGGCAAAAGTAACCGTTGAGACATTTGGTGTAGATTATCCGGAACCGGAAAAATGCTAATTTGTTTGCATGGCTAAAACTTTAAAATAATGAAAGCGTCCCATTTGATTTTGTCTTGTCAGCTAGCAATCGCTTGCCAAGAAAAAATAAAATGGGACGCATTTACGTTACGATGCAAAAATTTTTACGCCATGCCTCTTAACGTCGCCGTGCCCGCGCCTTATATTTCTTCTCGCCGAAGATCCAGAACAGGATCAGTGCGATCAGTGTTCCGATCACCATGCCCACAATGACATCGCTCGGATAATGCACGCCCACATAGAGTCTGGACAGCGAAATTGCAAAAGCCAGAACCAATGCCGGCACACCGATTCCACGCGGACAGCTTTTATAGATCACAACTGCCGATGCAAAAGAAGCAGATGCATGACCGGAAGGGAATGACCAGTCCGGCTGTGCTGCGATCAGGCACTGCAATCCTGCTACCACTTCATAAGGACGGACCCGTGCCACATAATTCTTCAGCAGGAAGTTCGTCACGCAGAGGGAACCCAATAATGCCAGCAGAGACAGAAGTCCCGCTCGTCTGGTCTTTTTTGGGAACAGCAGAACAATGGATAACACGATCCATACGATTCCCGTGTTGCCAAGATTCGTGATGGCGATCACAATCGGATTCAGTGCTTCCATACGTAGATGTTCCTGAATAAAAAGCAGAATCTGCCCATCCCATATATGTAATTGTTGAATAACGGTATCCAGCGTTATCATTGCTCTCTTTCCTTTCCAGATTGTTTTATCATTCAAGTCGAACGCACGTGAAACGTGTGCTATCACACACTTCACCGTAATTTTCCAGTAAAGAAAGTCCCACTGTACAAAAGCAGGTACCAGTGGGACTCCTTAATATTTATCAGAATTTAAAGATTGCCACTCCGTATGGTGGGAGTTCGTATGCGAAGGAATACGGTCTTCCGTCACACTCTGATTTTTCAGACTGATAAACGGTCGGACGTTCTGTGCCCTCGCCACCGAATTTTGCATCATCGCTGTTCAGCAATAACGTATATTTTTTCTTTTTCGGTACACCCACGCGATAATCCGGACGTGCCATCGGTGTAAAGTTGCATACAAACAACAGGTTGTTTCTGCCGGATTTTCCGTGACGAACAAAGCTGAAAATACTGCGGTATCCGTCGTTCGGATTGATCCATTCAAATCCGTCCGGCTGATCATCCAGTTCATACATTGCCGGATATTTTTTATAAATAGTCAGCAGTTCTTTTACAAATGCCTGTAAATGGCTGTGGTTCTCATCGTTTAAAAGTTCCCAGTCAAGTTCCCGTTTTTCACTCCACTCCCGGAGCTGTCCGAAGTCCTGACCCATGAACAGCAGCTTTTTGCCCGGATGTCCCATCATAAACGCATATCCTGCCATCAGATTGCGGTATTTGTCAATGCCAAGTCCCGGCATTTTATTCAACATGGAACATTTCAGATGAACAACCTCATCGTGAGAAAGTACGAGAATGTATTTCTCACTATAATTGTAACTCATGGCAAATGTCATCTTATTATGATTGTCTTTGCGGAAATATGGATCCAGTTTCATGTAATCCAGAAAATCATGCATCCATCCCATGTTCCATTTATAAGTGAAATCCAGTCCGCCGTCCTCGGCTTTTCCGGTTACCATCGGCCATGCGGTGGATTCCTCTGCGATCATAACTGCTCCCGGATTTCTGCCGCAGACCAGTGTATTCAGATGGCGGAAAAATTCAATCGCTTCCAGGTTTTTATTTTCACCGTATTGATTTGGAACCCATTGTCCGGCTTCTTTACCATAATCCAGATACAGCATGGAAGCAACCGCATCCACACGAAGACCATCAATATGATACTTCTCTACCCACAGTAATGCAGAGTTCAGAAGGAAATTCTTGACCTCAGTCTTACCATAGTCAAAAATCTTGGTTCCCCAGTCCGGATGCTCACCTTTTCTCGGATCCGCGTACTCATAGAGGCAAGTTCCGTCAAACTCAGCCAGTCCGTGGGCATCCCGCGGAAAATGTGCCGGAACCCAGTCCAGGATAACACCGATCTTATGTCTGTGCAGGTAATTGATCATATATGCAAAATCCTCCGGTGTTCCGTAGCGGGACGTTGGTGCAAAATATCCTGTTACCTGATATCCCCAGGAACCGTCAAACGGATACTCGGAAATTCCCATCAGTTCTACATGGGTGTAACCCATTTCCTTGACATATTTTGTCAGTTCTACCGCCAGTTCACGGTATGTATAAAAGCCGGTGTCTTCCTCATAGCCTGCATGACGTTTCCAGGAACCCGGATGCACTTCATAAATGGACATTGGCTGACGGTACACCTCACCATCCTTATGTGCCGCACGTGCTTCCATCCATTTTTCATCAGACCATTTCAGCTTACTGATATCTGCGACTTTTGATGCAGTGCCCGGACGCAGTTCCGCATAGTTTGCATAAGGATCTGCCTTATAAAGTTTTCTGCCATCCTGGGTTTCAATGAGATATTTGTACATATCACCAATCTTTACATTGCTGATAAACAGTTCATAAATTCCATTTGGCTCCAGACGTTTCATTTCATGAGAGGTCTCATTCCAGTCATTGAAAGAACCAATGACCCATACACGTTTTGCATTTGGTGCCCATACCGCAAAGTTGACACCCTGCCATCTGCCCTTTTTACATGGATGCGCCCCCAGTTTCATATACATGTCATAATGTACACCTGCGCCGAACAGATACATATCATACTCAGAAATGTTCCCCATAGTGTTTTCCTCCTTAAAACCACTCACTTTTATTGCGATTATTCAAAATCTTTTTCATGAAGAATCAGATAATCATTCTCATTATATTTCTTTGAGAAAATAGAACCAAACGCCTTCTTGATTCCACCGCCTTCTGCATTTTCAATCGCCTCATCCACAATATCCTTGACCTCGGCCAGTGTGGTTGCACGCTCCAGTTTTTGGATATTGTTGATACGATTGTACAAAGCAAGTACCCCCATCTGGTCAATGGTGCACTCCATCTCTTTTGCATAAGATTTTCCGAATTCTACCAGTTCATCGATCGTAAAAATAGGGATGTCCACTTTCTCGGTAAATTTCTTTGCAAAACCAAAATCCAGCTGCATTGCCTTGCGGATCCCAGCTCTTGTATCCTCCAGAAGGATCACCATACCTCTTGTATTCTGCTCCATCAACTGAGACATACGGAGGGCAGTCTCACGGTTCAGTTCTCCTGCTTTATCAATGATCAGATAACCACCGTCGATCTGCGGAATCAGTGCCGCAAAATCTTTTCCATTCAATGATGATGCACTGATTTTACCAATCTTGGCATCTTCATTTCCTACTTCTTTCTCAATAGCTTTGATCAGGCTGGTGGCAAATACGGTCTTACCGCTGCCTTCCTCACCCTGGATCAGAATGTTGCCTGTCAAAGATGTGACTGAATTGCCAAGTCTGGATTTTGCTCCCAGTAAAATCTGGCGGATCTGATCTTCCATACCCGGAACCGGAAGGAAATAAGAGAACAGTTCTTTCTGTTCTTCCGTCAGATCATATGCTTTCTGCTCTTCTTTCAGATCATCCGGCAGTTTGATCTCCGGCAAAACACCGGTATCCTGTGAAACCGCTGCTGCTTTGCCTACCGGTACTTCCACATTGGCATTCTCCACAAACATTTGTGTCGCCTGTACCAGCATTTTCTCCAGTTCTTCATCCGGTGCGGATTCTACCACATGCAGTTCATCCTCATCTGCACGATCCTCCGTGGATACAGGTACTGTTTCTGACGCCGCTTCAGTGTCTGTAGTTTCTGCATCTCCTGCCTCTGTATCTGCAGACTCATCCGGAGTTTCTGCACTCACTCTGCTCTGATATGCAGAAAGGTCCGGCATTTCCCTTGTAACACCCGAAATATCAGCTGCTGCGATATCTTCTTCTACTACAGAATCAGATGTATCTGTAGATACCGTATCATCGGCTGTATCATCCGCTTCACTGTTTTCCTGTGCCATTTCTTTTTCCAAATCAGAATCAGCTTCTTCAACAACGGAAGTCTCTGCCTGATCAGTGCTGTTTTCTGCGGATGCAGATTTCATAACTGCATCATCATCATCAGAATCTGTGGATTCTGCTTTTGCTGCTGTCGTTTCATCTTCAGACGCTATATCATCCGATGCTTCAACGTTTTCTGTCTCTTCAGGAGCTGCTGCGCTCTCATTTTCTGCCGCTTCTTCATCGGCTGCCTTCATCGCATCACCAGAAGCAAGTTTTGCAGCTACAGTATCTTCCGGAACCGGAAGATCTTCTCCCGGTGTCGCAGACAGAATCGGGATCAGTGTCTTCAGACGTTCCATGATCTGACCGGCTTCCAACAATGCATTTTCTTTGGACATTTCCAGCTTCTTCTGATCTGCTGCTGCCATGGCAGCTTCCGCCGCACGCTTTGTCTTCTTCCACTCTTCCAGTACTTCCTCAATACTTGCCTGTGCAGAAGCGACTTCCTCGGCATCTGTCTTTTCACCGGTATGTTTGATTTCTTTTATCTCACTTTGTGCATCATCTGCATTTTCTCTTACTTCTTCTTTTGCAATATCCTGCTTTTGAGTCTCCTGCTCTTCTTTTTCCGATTCTTCCTGTTCCTTCATTAAAGCATGGAAATCTTTTTTCAGGGAACGGTCTACCTGGGCGTTGATTTTTTCCTGATCAAAGGCATGCTCTGCCTCTTCCTCATGCTCGCCATTCAGATATGGAATATCACTGACAATCTTTTTGATATTTTCCATCGTATCGGCAACGGTTTCTTTTTCTGTAGCATTCATGATCTGACGCATGCTTTTCGCCAGTTCTTCCTGCAGCTTGGAAGTATTGAATTTACTTGCCGTTACAGTTGTCTCCGATGCTTCTTCGGATGTGCACTCCGCTGTCTTTACCATCTCTTTGATGACATTTTTCCGCTCTGTACTCTGCGGCAGACTGATCTCCACCATGCCTTTTTTCTCACGGAACTGCTTGTATTTATCCTCCTGTGCCGGAGTCAACGGCTGATACAGACGCTTCAGATCCAGTGCTTTCTCCACGTATTCACCATCGCCGAACCAAAGGATCAGTTCATCGCAGGTTTCCACACACTTGTCCCGCAGCTCTGCCTGTCCGTACAGAACTGCCAGCTCATAAGCCCATTTTTCTGTATATTCATGTTCTTTGAGTTCTTCCAGGATCGCAATACGGTCTGTCAGTGGCTGATCTTTCAGACAGCTGATCTCATAAGCCAGCACATAACGCATATTATCTTTCGGTGCAATCTCAAGGAATTCGTTGTAATATTCCTCTGCCTCATCCACATGTTTTGCCTTAATGGCTACCTCTGCCAGCTGGCACACGATATTTCTGCCAATCGGAGAATGATCATATGCCTGCAGCAATACTTCACGGCATGCATCGTATTTGCCTGTTTTTTCATAAATCTCGCCAACCATGCACAGCGTTGTGCTGCTGCGGACCTTTTTCCAATTGATGGTATCTGCCATCTCCGCTGCTGTCAGATAATCTCCTGCTGCGAACAGATTCTGAATCTGCTCCAGTTTCAGTTTATACTCATACTTATCCACCGTTATTCACCTCATGTCTGTATTTTATTGATTTTTCAGATGTTATTTTTTCTTTTTAAAATTGATATGCTTTGTTTTTGACTCTTTTTCTTCTGCTTTTTCTGCAAATTCTTTCTCTGGATCTTTCATCTTCACCTGATTAGTCACGGTATCCACCGTATCAAGCTCGATATATTCCTTCGTCTGCTCCGGCAGCTGCCGTTTTCTCAGCACATGTTCTATCACTCGTTTTATGATATAGTACAGTACCGCAAAAATCGGTACACCAAACAGCATTCCTATTACACCGAAACTTCCGCCGAAAAGCAGAATTGCAAAAATAACCCAGAACGGTGACAGTCCCGTCGTGTTGCCAAGGATTTTCGGTCCGATGACATTTCCGTCCACCTGCTGCAAAATGATAATGTAGATAATGAAGTAAATTCCCTTCATCGGATCTACCAGAAAAATCAGGATTGCACTTGGAATAGCTCCGATATACGGTCCAAAAAACGGAATGACATTTGTCACACCGACAATTACACTGACAAGTGCCACATACGGCATCCGCAAAATTGCCAGACTTGCAAAACAGATACACCCGATGATCAGGGAATCAATGATCTTTCCGATAAAAAATCCACCAAACACCTCGTCTGCTTTCCGGACAACTTCCATCACCACGTTGCCGTAACGTGGACGGAAAATCGCGTAAATGATCTTCTTTAACTGCCCGATAAATTTTTCCTTTGTCATCAGGACATATACGGAAACGATAAATCCAATGATCACATTAAATATGGATTTTACCACGTTATAGACACCGGTCGTAATACTCGCAATAAAATCAGACTGCTGAAGGACACTCTTGCGCAGCCATTCCTCCAGATATTTGGATGCATCTGCGATAAATGTATCCAGCGGACCGGCCAGTGGACTGTCCTGTTTTAAGAAACGGTCTACCCACTCGGTCAGGTTCTGTACTTTTTCATTCATGCTCAGGACAATATCTTCGATACACACGATCAGCTGCGGTATGATCAGCCAGATCAGTACTACAATGATCGTCAGAAATACCGCCATGGCAAACGCTACCGATGCAGCTCGTATTTTCTGACACTGCTTATGTGTCAGTTCTTCTGACTTCTGTCTGCTTTTTTTATATAAAAAACGTTCAAACCATTTCATGATCGGATTGAGCAGATATGCCACGATCAATCCCACAACAATGGCCTGAAGACTTTGAAAAATCTTCTGAAAACCGGAAAATAACCCGTCAAATCTCAATACCACAAAAAAGATTGCGATACACACCATTACCACCAGAATGGCCGTCAGACCAATTGCCAGGTAAGGGCGGATATCCAGATTTACTTTCTTTTTCTCCGGTTGTTTCTGAGTTGCAGTATATTCTTTTTTTGTCTCTTCCTGCATGCTAAAACTGCCTTTCTAAAAATCCGGGAATCCGGTTGCAGACTCCACTGAAAATATGAAATAAGTATACCATACTTTTTCTGCACATAACAGAATTGTTCACAAAAAAATCAAAAGAATCCCGTTTCCAGGATTCTTTTTGACTTTATTCATCAGATATTTTTCAAGACGAACGCACGTGAGACTTGGTGCGTG
>ERZ1034946.569-NODE-569-length-17147-cov-6.730225_pt1 | contig 17147 bp, 19 predicted proteins | sample MGYA00520591_ERZ1034946 | MGnify/ENA primary metagenome ERZ1034946 (study PRJEB33766, sample SAMN09781753) | gut metagenome | biome: gut microbiome | host: Homo sapiens | place: Madagascar | study: EMG produced TPA metagenomics assembly of the PRJNA485056 data set...
ATACATGAATATCGTAGTATGTATTAAACAGGTTCCTGATACAAAGGGTGGAGTTAAGTTCAACCCAGACGGAACACTTGATAGAGCATCAATGCTTGCAATCATGAATCCTGATGATAAAGCAGGTCTTGAGGCAGCACTTAGAATCAAAGATGAGACAGGAGCAAAGGTTACAGTTGTAACTATGGGACTTCCAAAGGCAGATGCAGTTCTTCGTGAAGCATTAGCTATGGGAGCTGACGAAGCAGTTCTCGTTACAGACAGAGTATTAGGTGGAGCTGATACATGGGCTACATCAAGCACAGTTGCAGCAGCACTTAAGAAGCTTGATTATGATATCGTAATCACAGGACGTCAGGCTATCGACGGAGATACAGCACAGGTTGGACCACAGATTGCAGTTCATCTTGGACTTCCAGTTATCTCATACGCTGAGGACATCAAGGTTGAGGGAGACTCAGTAGTTGTTAAGCGTCAGTATGAGGACAGATATCATGAGATTAAGGCTAAGATGCCAGTTCTTATCACAGCTCTTTCAGAGTTAAATGAGCCAAGATACATGACACCAGGCGGAATTTTCGATGCATGCGACAAGGAAATTACTGTATGGGGCAGAGCTGATCTTACAGATCTTGATGATGCAAACATTGGACTTAAGGGTTCTCCAACAAAGATTGCAAAGGCTTCTGACAAGGTGCCAAAGGGAGCAGGAGAGAAAGTAAACCTTGACCCAGCAGAGTCAGTTAATTACCTTATGGAGAAATTCAAAGAGAAACACATCATTTAATGGAGGAACCAAAAATGGGTTTAGAAGAATATAAGGGCGTATATATCTACGCACAGCAGGTAGACAATAAGCTTAGCGATATTGCCTTCGAGTTAATCGGAAAAGCTAAAGAATTAGCAGCAGACTTAAATACAGAGGTTACTGCAGTACTCCTTGGATCTAACGTAAAAGGATTAGCTGATGAGTTAGGTGAGTACGGAGCAGACAAGGTTATCGTTGTTGATAATCCAGCATTAGAAACATACAGAACAGAGCCATACGCACAGGCACTTGTATCTGTAGTTGAAGAGTACAAGCCAGAAATCTTATTAGTAGGTGCAACAGCAATCGGTCGTGATTTAGGACCAACAGTTTCAGCAAGAGTTGCAACAGGACTTACAGCTGACTGTACAAAGCTTGAGATTGGGGATTTCCCACTCGTAGCTGTACCAGGAAAAGAGAGTGAGCAGAAGCACAATCAGCTTCTTATGACTCGTCCTGCATTCGGTGGAAACACAATCGCTACAATCGCATGTCCAGACAACCGCCCACAGATGGCTACAGTTCGTCCTGGTGTTATGCAGAAGCTTCCAAAAGAGGCTGGACGTAAGGCAGAGGTTATTGAGTTCAACCCAACACTTGAGGAGAACAATCGTTACGTTGAGATTTTAAACGTAGTAAAGGCAGTTGGAAATGTAGAAAACATCATGGACGCAAAGGTTCTTGTATCTGGTGGACGTGGAGTTGGAAGCGCAGAGAATTTCGAGATGCTTCGTGACTTAGCTTCATGCTTCAATGGTGGTATGGTTTCATGCTCTCGTGCCGTTGTAGAGAATGGCTGGTTACCAGCAGATTATCAGGTAGGACAGACAGGAAAGACTGTACGTCCACAGATTTACTTCGCAGTAGGTATTTCTGGAGCTATCCAGCACGTAGCTGGTATGGAAGAGTCAGACCTTATCATCGCAATCAATAAGGATGAGGATGCACCAATCTTCGACGTGGCTGATTATGGTTTGGTAGGAGACTTAAACAAGATTGTTCCACAGCTTGTTGAGGCTTTAAAGGCAGCAAAGGCTGAGTAATCCTGTAATAAAAAGCATATTTAAAGGACAAATCTTCGGATTTGTCCTTTTTTGAATGCCAAAGTCTGTATTGATTTAGTGTCATGCGAATAGTATAATCAATACAGACTTTGTTATATTTTTATCAATTAAGGAACACTGACCTTTAACCAGGAGGTGATTCCCCAAGGATAAGGATAGTAGAAAGCAGAGTTAAATAAAAAACACCGTATTCTGGAGAGAAACGGGAGTAGGAGGAAATTGAATATGGATTACACACAGACACAAAAGGTAAAAGTGAAGGGTAAGAGTAAGGTAGACGTAAAGTTTATGACAGAACTTGCGCTCCTCACAGCTGTACTATTAGTGATGGCGTACACACCACTGGGATATTTTTATCTAGGGGTTATGCCAATTACCCTGCTTGTAGTACCGGTAGCAGTAGGTGCAGTAGTATTAGGCTATAAGGCTGGCTTGTTTTTAGGTCTTGTATTTGGACTGACCAGCGTATTGCAGCCGACAGGAATGGCAATTCTTACAATTATGCCAGTGCAGGCAATTGTAACAGCAGTTGTGCCAAGACTTTTTGTGGGACTCGTTCCTGCACTTGCCTATAAGGCATTAAATAAGGTGAGCAAGAGAAGAAGCATCAATACATCTATTGCATGTCTGCTTGCACCAATCACAAATACTATTTTGTATCTGAGTTTTTTTGTTATTTTTATGGGCGATTACATGGCAAAGACTCAGCCACAGGTATACGGATTTATCACAAACAGCGGATTTTTCAAGAGTTTTGGAATAGTACTTGCATCTGTAGGTGTAAATGCAGTGGTAGAGGCTTTTGCCTGTCTTATCATAGCATCAGCAATCTGCAATGCACTTTTACATACAGTAAACAAGCAATAATTGATAAATTTAGATTATTAGGTATACAGGAAGTAGTTATATGAAAGAAATAGATTTTATGGAAGTGGGTGGCTTTAAGGTAGGCCAGGCAGAGGATCCAGAGGGAATAACTGGAATTACAGTAATGCTCATGGACAAACAGTCGCCGACAGGACTTGATATAAGAGGTGGAGGACCGGCATCCAGAGAGACACCACTTCTTAATCCGACAGCAGATTGTAAAGGCTTGCATGCAGTCATCTTAGGCGGGGGTTCAGCCTTTGCCCTGGATGCAGCCGGCGGGGTAATGGAATATCTGGAGGACAGGGGGATAGGGCTTGATGTAGGAATTACTAAGGTGCCCCTTGTGTGCCAGTCAGATATATTTGATTTGGGAATAGGAAATCCAAAGAGCAGACCAGACAGGGAGATGGCTAAAAAGGCCTGTGAAAGTGCCAGCTATTCATCTGTGCAGAATGGAAATCACGGAGCTGGAATGGGTGCCACAGTTGGAAAATACCGCGGACCGGAAAGCTGCATGAAGGGCGGTATAGGAACTTATGCAGTCGAGATTGAAGGGCTTAAGGTTGGTGCTATGGTTGTGGTGAATGCCTGTGGAGACATCTATGATATAGAGACTAATCAGGTCATTGCAGGCTGTCTCAATCCGGATGGCAGTTTGGTAAATGATGAGCTTGCCTTTTTTGAAGACGCAGCCAGGATGATGCTGGCTGTGAGGGAGCGTACCAATACCACAATAGGTATTATTGTAACAAATGCGAGGTTTGGTAAAAGCGAGCTTAACAAAATAGCATCCATGGCGCACAATGGCTATGCCAGAGCAATCCGCCCGGTGCATACCATGATGGACGGAGACAGTATATACGCAGTATCTACAGGTGGATTTGAAGCGGATATTAATCTGGTGGGGTCACTTGCAGCATATGCCATGGGAAAAGCCATCGGACGTGGCTGTCAGGCAGCAGAAAGCCTGGCAGGAGTTAAGGCAGTCAGGGATTTGCAGTGACCTGAAAAATTTTAATTTAGTATTAATCGAGGTAGAAACATGTTAAAAGGAAAAACAGTTGTCTTAGGAGTAACAGGAAGTATTGCGGCTTATAAAATTGCAAATCTTGCAAGTGCTTTGGTGAAATTGCATGCAGATGTAAATGTCATAATGACAAAAAATGCAACTAATTTTATCACCCCAATCACATTTGAGACATTGACAGGAAATAAGTGCCTGATAGACACCTTTGACAGAAATTTCCAGTTCAATGTGGAGCATGTAGCACTGGCAAAAAGAGCGGATATATTTATGGTGGCACCGGCATCAGCAAACGTAATTGGCAAGATAGCCCATGGGATAGCAGATGATATGCTCACCACAACAATTATGGCAAGCAAATGTCCGAAGCTTATATCGCCAGCCATGAACACTAATATGTTTGAAAATCCTATATTGCAGGATAACCTCAAAATCCTTGAAAAGTACGGTTATGAAATTATAAATCCAGCCAGCGGTTATCTTGCCTGTGGCGATACAGGAGCAGGCAAGATGCCGGAGCCGGAGACTCTGCTTAAGTATATCCTTAGAACTATAGCAAGGGAAAAGGACATGGCGGGCAAAAAGGTTCTAATAACAGCAGGACCAACCCAGGAAAAGATAGACCCGGTGCGCTATATCACCAACCATTCCACTGGTAAGATGGGCTATGCGCTGGCAGAAAATGCCATGTGGCGAGGCGCAGAGGTGACACTTGTCACAGGACCGACAGCAATAGAGCCGCCAATGTTTGTAAATGTAGTACCGGTTATATCAGCGGAGGATATGGCTGGAGAAGTGATAGCCAGAGCCCCGGAGCAGGATATCATCATCAAAGCAGCGGCAGTAGCGGATTATCGTCCGGTTAACCCAGCGGATGAAAAGATTAAGAAAAAGGATGACGAGGAATCAGTCATCACACTAGAGCGCACCCAGGATATATTAAAATATCTAGGTGGGCACAAGCGGGCAGAACAGTTTATTTGTGGATTCTCCATGGAGACAGAAAATATGCTGGAAAACTCAAGAGCAAAGCTTACAAAGAAAAACGTGGACATGATAGTAGCCAATAACCTAAAGGTAAAAGGTGCGGGCTTCGGCACAGACACAAATGTTGTGACTATCATAACTACGGATGGCTGTAAGGAACTGGATATAATGTCTAAGGTGGAGGTGGCAAACGCTATTTTAGACGAGATAATGAGCTGCATACAATAAGTCTTGTAAAGATATGTGAATTATAAACCCCAGCTTCCCACTCAGAGCATAAAAATAACCGGGTGGCATACATTGTATGCCACCCGGTTTTCGTAACCTATAAAGCGAGAAGCATCCCTCTTAGGCATATCACCAAAATGATAATCCTTTAACGGCAGAATCGTATTGGGTATAATATCAGCCAGCTCCTTTTTCGTGTTGTGGTATAGGAAATGGGCATTGAGCCATTCTTTAATTTGTGATATTTACATCTATGATACTGCCGGCTGTAGGATTGCCAGCTGCTGGCTCCTCGCCGATTACATCAAGATAAAACATCGTATAAGTCTGAATCATGTAAGGCTCAACCCATAGATAGCCGATTCCAAAAGACAGAACCACTAGAAACCACATACCGACAAAGCTTAAGTAGATATAGAAGAGTCTGCCCTTGTTCCCCTTCATCAGGCCGACAGCCTTTTTAAAACACTGCATAATGCTCAAATCCTCATTGTCCAGCATTACGAAAAACACTAGCGAAAATATGATGTTTATAAAAACTGAAAGCACAAGTGAAAGAACTAATAGTCCTATTATAATTGGAATATTAGCAGTAGTTAAATCGCAGAAAAAATAAACATACGCGGCTGGTGACATTCCAATCAATGAAAAAGCAAAGACCAGAAGATAGCCAAGAATATATCTGTCTGTGTGGCATTTGAAGCAGCAGAATACATCTGACACAGTACATTCCTTTTTGCGGGCGATAGACAGATGGATACGGAAAAGTCCGATTTGCAGTACTCCCGAGAGAATTGCAATCAGAAACTCTGCGATATAATAAATTATGTAGTTTGTAGTTGGGGTGGCAGCTCCATTCACCAGCCTCGAAAAGGGGATTTCGATAACGGTGCCCAGAAGCATTACGATAATGAAAGCTCCCATGGTTATTCTGTAATTGCCGATGAGATTTCCTCTGGCGGCAGTTTTTAATTGTCTGCATGTCTTCATGTCTGATATAACTCCTTTTTGACGTCTCTGTTTTTGACAAACCAAGCACTTAAAGCTTATACTGTATTCATCATAGATAATGGAGCAGAATATGAAACCAGAACCACAGATGAATAGATATTTTTATATCGCAGGCTGGATACTTATGGCTCTTTTTGCCATGGGCGCTGCGGTCATACATATAAAGGGTAAAACCATACTTAACTATGTGCCGCCCTGTATGTTTCACAGAGTCACGGGCTATTATTGTCCGGGCTGCGGTGGAACAAGGGCTGTATTTACATTTTTCAGAGGCGACATAGTCAGAGCCTTTAAATTTCATCCCTTTGTACCATACACATTTATACTTGGCGGCTGGTTTATGCTGTCCCAGACGATACAGAGATTGTCAGGGGACAGGATTAAAATCGGAATGAACTTCAGGATAGTATACCTTTGGATAGCACTTGGAATAATTGCTCTAAACTGGATTATAAAAAATATGTTTATACTAGTATGCGGAATTCATCTCCTGGATTAATTCAGAGTAGTCTATTCCGGTCATTTGTGAATAAGCATTTAATATTCCTTCAAAGCTTCCATACTCTCTGAGCAGAGTGATTATTGAAAAAGCATATATAATAATAGTGATTGCAATACCGGCTATACCCAGCCAGAATGCCAGCTTACTCTTTGAGTTTAAGCTTGTTTCTCCACCCTTTGACAAGAGGGCCAAGATGACAGCCAGAGCTCCTGATGGAATCGAAAAATAAATACAGGTACAGGTTGCGATTGATATAACAGCCAGGACAAGTGCCGCTGTTTCAAACGCATGTGATCTTTTATCTAGCATAATTACCTCCTAACAAGTTGATTTTATTGTATCACTTCATATATAATACGAAAAGAAAATCTTTATAAAATCGAAAGGAAAATATAATGGATATAATTGCAGCAATTGCCGAAGAGCTAGGCATTAAAAGAAGTCAGGTTGAAGCTACAGTCCAGCTTATAGATGAGGGAAACACAATTCCTTTTATCGCCAGATACCGTAAGGAAAAAACTGGAGCTTTGAATGATGAGGTGCTTCGTAACCTTTTTGACAGACTTACATATCTTAGAAACCTTGAGGACAAAAAGCAGACAGTACTTGCCAGCATAGAGGAGCAGGGCAAACTCACAGAGGAGCTTAAGGCTCAGATTCTGGCAGCCCAGACCCAGGTGGCAGTAGATGATTTATACAGACCATACCGGCCAAAGAGGAGAACCAGGGCAACTATTGCTAAGGAAAAAGGACTTGAACCACTGGCAGCCATCATTATGGAGCAGGGAGCGGCTGACATTGCAAAAGAGGCAGAAGCATTTGTAAATCCTGAAAAGGAAGTCAACACTGTTTTGGAGGCAATTGCAGGAGCAAAGGATATAATCGCAGAAATGATATCGGATGAGGCAGATTACAGAACCAAAATCCGTGAGATGACTATGCAGAAGGGACATCTGGTATCAACCGCCAAGGACCCTGAAGCAGAGTCCGTGTATGAGATGTACTATGAGTATGACGAGGCACTTTCAAAGGCAGCAGGACACAGAATCCTTGCCTTAAACAGAGGAGAAAAGGAAAAGATTCTCACTGTCAAAATTGAAGCTCCGACAGAGGATATAATCAGATACCTTGAGAAAAAAATCATAACAGGAGACAATCCACAGACTACTGCTCTTTTAAAGGAGACCATAGAGGATGCATATGACAGACTGATTGCGCCGGCAATAGAGCGTGAAATCAGGAATGACCTGTCGGAAAAGGCAGAGGATGGCGCAATCAAGGTGTTTGGCAAGAACCTTGAGCAGCTTCTCATGCAGCCACCAATTGCAGGACAGGTAGTGCTTGGCTGGGACCCGGCTTTTCGAACCGGCTGTAAAATCTCTGTTGTAGACCCGACAGGAAAAGTATTAGATACTACAGTTATTTATCCTACAGCACCACAGAATAAGGTTGAGGAGGCTAAGGCAGTACTTAAAAAGCTTATATCAAAATACCATGTTACCCTTATTTCCCTTGGAAACGGAACAGCCTCACGAGAATCAGAGCAGGTTATCGTTGAGCTTTTAAAGGAGATTCCGGTGCCTGTCCAGTACATTATCGTAAATGAGGCGGGAGCATCTGTATATTCAGCCAGCAAGCTTGCCACAGAGGAGTTCCCTAATTTTGATGTAGGACAGAGAAGTGCCACATCTATGGCACGACGTCTTCAGGATCCACTGGCAGAGCTGGTAAAGATTGATCCAAAATCAATCGGAGTAGGTCAGTACCAGCATGATATGAACCAGAAAAAGCTCTCAGACGCATTGGGTGGAGTCGTAGAGGACTGTGTAAATAAGGTTGGAGTCGATTTGAACACAGCCTCAGTATCTCTCCTTGAGTATATTTCAGGTATATCAAAGACCATAGCCAAAAATATCGTAGACTACAGAGAGACAAACGGACAGTTTAAGTCCCGTTCAGAGCTTCTTAAAGTAGCCAAGCTTGGACCAAAGGCATATGAGCAGTGTGCCGGCTTCATGAGAATTACAGGTGGCAGGAATCCCCTTGACGGAACAGGCGTACATCCGGAGTCCTATGCAGCAGCCAAGGCTGTCCTGGAGAAGCTGGGCTATACAATGGATGATGTGGCAGCCAGAAATGTATCCGATATTTCTAAAAAGATAAGCGATTACAAGGCACTTGCAGAAGAGGTGGGTGTAGGAGAGCTTACCCTCAGGGATATTGTGAAGGAGCTTGAAAAGCCAGCCCGTGACCCAAGAGAGGATATGCCTAAGCCAATCCTTAGAAGCGATGTCCTTGAGATGAAGGACTTAAAGCCGGGAATGGTCTTAAAGGGAACTGTCAGAAATGTAATAGACTTCGGATGCTTCGTAGATATCGGAGTACATCAGGATGGACTTGTACATATTTCTGAGATTTGTGACAGATTTATCAAGCACCCACTGGAAGCAGTAAGTGTTGGTGATATTGTGGATGTACAGGTCTTAAGTGTGGACCTAAAGAAGCAGAGAATTCAGCTCACCATGAAGATTGGTACAGGTGAGGCAGGAGCCCAAAAGGATAAGGAGCCTGAAAAAAAGGCATCGGAGAAGAAGAACTCAAATGCTTCCCGCAGGAATGACAACCGCAAGCCTGAAAATAAAAAGAACGCAGGAAGTAAAGAGCGTAACTTCAAGAAAGGCAACAGCTTCTTTGATGGTATTGTAATTAAATAACATATATGATGAAGTCGGGAGAGGATGAGATGTTTTTAGGAGAATTGCAAGCTGGGGCAAAAGTGAATTTGGTTATGGTGAAGAACTTTAAAGCGTATGAGGTGTCTACATCAGTTGCTGGAGTGTCGTATGGAATGCCTAACATGGTTCTTTTAGCCCCATTTGAATATAAGGGGAGCATTTTGGAGTTTTCTAATCCTGTGTTTGAAAATGTGACCTTCCAATTATATTCAGACGATGCAAATGGAAACAGAGTTGGCTGGATGGGTGTTGATGTAAAACTCCAGAATTATAAGGGGCATACATACTATGTAGTTACTGCCCCTGTATATGGTAGTGTTTCAAAGCCGAATGACCGCAGACATCATGCAAGGGTTGAAGTAGGAATGAGGGGAACTCTCATTGTACAGGAGTCGGATGAAAAGAATGAAATTGAAGTCTGTGATATAAGTGCAGAAGGGATTTCTTTCATTTGTGAAGACGATATGGCATTGATAAACAGGATGTGCAAAATAACCTTCTCAGAAAGTATAAATGGGGAAAACTATGATCTGGCTATGGAATGTCAGTGTGTGCGGAAAACGGAAAAGGGAAACAAGTATTTTTATGGCTGTAGAGTGAATGAACAGTCGCGGCTTGGACTGACATATATTTACATTAAGAAAATAATGTCAAAAAATTAACAAAAAATAGTTGACATTTGATGTGACCATGCATACAATAGCATTGTAAATGAACAAGGAATTCTTCGGGGCAGGGTGATATTCCAAGGAATAGATTCCCGACCGACGGTGATTGAGCAATCAAAAGTCCGTGAACTGTCTACGAGATATAGGCAGCCGATTCGGTGCAAATCCGAAACCGACAGTATAGTCTGGATGAGAGAAGATGAGTTATCAAAACAACAATTAAGCTGTTTGCTGCAAGTAGCATTTATGATGCAAAAGCAATAAGCCAATGATAATGATTTAAAGCCCTGAATGAGTAGTCATTCGGGGCTTTTTTGCAGTGTGCAAATCTCCTAGAATTCCGACACAAATATTTTTCATTAAAGGAGAACGAAAATGGACAACACAAACACAGTAGCCAAGAAAAAGGAACTATTCACCACCAGATTTATTGCAGGAACAGCAATGCTTTCAGCACTGGCATTCGTGCTTCAGTACTTTGAGATTGTTATTCCAATCATGCCAGGCTTTATCAAATTTGATTTTTCTGACCTGCCAGCACTTATTGGAGCCTTTGCATATGGACCACTTGCAGGAGTCCTGATTGAGCTTGTCAAAAACATCATCCACTGTGCAGTATCACAGTCAGCTACAGTTGGAGAGCTTTCAAATTTCATCCTTGGAGCAGTATTCGCAGGAACAGCAGGATTTATCTATAAGCAGAAAAAAACAAAGAAGATGGCACTTATCGGAGCAGTGGCAGGAGCTGTACTTATGGGAATTATCAGCATCCCATCAAACTACTTTGTAGTTTACCCATTCTACTACAAAGCGTATATGCCGGAAGAGGTAGTACTCAGCATGTATCAGGCAATCCTTCCATCAATGAAGAGTGTGCTTCAGTGCTTATTTGTATTCAACCTCCCATTCACAATCGTAAAGGGACTTATATCGGCAGTGATTACAATGTTAATCTACAAACCACTTTCAATAGTTTTAAAGGGAAGACACTAATACACAACTTGTCTTTCATTTCTCCAATTTGGGGCGCAAATATGCGCCCCTTTTATATACCAAAGTATGCAAGAGAAGCTGCCAGTGGCAGGTTCTCTGTATTTCATTTTGTACAAAAGTATGGTAAAATGAGTATATTGTTAATGTACAATATAAAATTTTAGTTAAAGTGCTAAGTAGGTGCTAAGATGAAAAATAAAGTGAAGATTTTTCAGATGATAATTATTGTGGCAATGTTATTAGGTGCATGTGGCACAAATACTCAAAAGGCAGATGAAAAAAATGAAACCACATATCAAAGCGATAATGTGGAAGATAAATATGACAGCAAAGTGGATAAAAACGAAACTGCGCATGAATGTACAGAAATCGAAAGTCCATACAAGACACTTCCGTATACTGAAGATTCTGAAATGGAAGGTACTTTTCTAAAATAGGTAATTTAAGGGAAAGGGGCGATTTAACGTCTCTTTTCTTTTATATTAGAAAATGTTATAATGACCAAAAACAAGAAATGCGGAGAACAAAACGTGAAGACAGAATTTGACATCAAACTAACAGAAAAGGACTTATATTCCTTCAACATCTACCAGACCTACCACGGCATCCATGGTATATTTTCAATCCTGATTGCCGCACTTGTATTTGTGATGGCAGGAGTAAGCGGCAAAAACGGAGAAATCGGCTATACAATTTTATATATAGCCATCGGTATTTTACTTCTGGTATATGTTCCGGCATCCTTGAAGCTCAGGGTTAAGCAGACCATGAAGACCAACAAGGTCATATCAGGAGTACTTCATTATGAAGTCACAGAGGAGTTTGTAAAGGTGACATCTGGTGAGGAGTCCGGAGAGCTTCCATGGGATCTGGTATATCAGATACTTGAGCGCAAAGACAGCATATTTATTTACAGCAACAGGGTAAACGCATATATCCTGCCAAAGAACCAGATGGAGGATAATGGCGTAGCTTTCATGGAGATAGCCAGAAAATCCCTTGACAGCTACAGGGTAAAATCCAAATAATCAAAACAAACCAGAAAAAGGAAAACATAATGGCAGAAATAAGAGTTATAGAAAGCTATTCGCCGGAGGAGACAAGTGCCCTTGGCAGAGAGCTTGGAGCAAACGCAAAGCCGGGAGAGGTGTATACATTAATTGGAGATTTGGGAGTGGGCAAAACCGTGCTCACACAGGGAATCGCAGACGGACTTGGAATCACTGAGCCTATTTGCAGTCCTACCTTTACCATAGTACAGGTTTATGAGGAGGGCAGACTGCCTTTTTACCATTTTGATGTATACAGGATTGGCGATATAGAGGAAATGGACGAGATAGGTTATGAGGATTATTTCTACGGAGATGGTCTGTGCATGATAGAGTGGGCAAACCTCATAGAGGAGATACTGCCTGATAACTACAAGGAAATAACCATAGAAAAAGACTTGGAAAAAGGCTTTGACTACAGAAAAATAACAATAAAAGAGGTTTCATAGATTATGAAAATACTTGCACTTGACAGCTCAGGACTTGTTGCGTCTGTAGCTGTTGTTGAAGATGACAATTTGCTTGGTGAGTACACCATTAATTATAAAAAGACACATTCACAGACCCTGCTTCCAATGTTGGATGAAGTGGCAAAAATGATAGAGCTTGATATGAAAACTATTGATGTGATTGCAGTTTCCGCAGGACCGGGCTCTTTTACAGGACTTCGTATAGGCTCAGCTACAGCCAAGGGCCTGGCTCTGGCACTGGATAAAAAGATAGTCTCTGTGCCTACAGTTGACGCTTTGGCATACAATCTCTGGGGCAGCGATGCAGTTATCTGCCCACTTATGGATGCCAGAAGAAATCAGGTATACACAGGACTTTACCAGTTTGAAAATGGGGAAATGCAGACGATTGAGTCTCAGTGCGTAGTCATGATAGATGAAATAGTTGAGAAAATAAATGCTCTTGGCAGAACCGTAGTGTTTTTAGGAGATGGTGTGCCTGTATTTAAGGATTATCTTGAGGAAAATCTAAGTGTAGACCATAGGTACGCACCGGCTTCCATGAACAAGCAGAGGGCAGCCAGCGTTGCCTGTCTTGGAGCCCTTCTTGCAAAGGCCGGAAAGGAAGAGGAAGCCAGAGACCACAAGCCGGAGTATCTCAGAGTGTCTCAGGCAGAGAGAGAACGTCAGGAAAAAGAAAGAGATTTCAAAATATGTTAATCAGACAGATGAAATCAGAGGATGTTTTTCAGGCTGCGGAGATAGAGAAAAAGAGTTTTTCAATGCCTTGGAGTCCGGAGGGCTTTAAAGGAGCACTGGCATATGAGGACAATATTATTCTTGTAGCAGAGGAAGAGGGCAGGATTGCAGGCTATGCCTGTGTCTATGTATCTTTTGATGAGGGCGAGCTTACCAATATAGCGGTTGAGCCTGAATACAGGAGCAGAGGCATTGGCCTTATGCTTATGAAGGAGTTAAAGCACAGGGCAGAGGATAAGTCAGTTTCTAAAATTGTGCTGGAGGTCCGCATTTCCAATGCCACAGCAATTTCTCTGTATGAGAAGTGCGGTTTCAAAAATCTTGGAACCCGGAAAAATTTTTATGAACAGCCTGTGGAGGATGCTTATATCATGGCATGGCAGGCGGAGGAAATATAGATGTTAGACGTATGTTTACTTGGAACAGCCGGCATGATGCCCCTGCCAAACAGATGGCTCACAGCGCTCATGCTCAGATATAATGGCAGCAGTCTGCTCATTGACTGTGGTGAGGGAACCCAGATTGCCATGAAGGAAGCGGGCATGAATTTTAAGCCAATAGATATTTTGTGTATCACGCATTTTCATGCTGACCATATAAGCGGTCTGCCGGGACTTTTGCTCACCATGGGAAATGCGGAGCGGACAGAGCCTCTCACAATTATAGGACCTAGAGGGCTTGAGAGAGTTGTATCAGCTCTTCGCACCATAGCGCCGGAGCTTCCCTTCGAGCTGAAGTGTATAGAAGTGTCAGAGCCGGATGAGTATTTTGAGATAAACGGCTACCATATACATGCCTTTAAGGTCAAACACAATGTGGTCTGTTATGGCTATTCTGTTGAGATAAAGCGAAAAGGCAAATTCTCGGTAGACAGGGCAAAGGAGGCTGGTATTCCGGTCAAGCTCTGGAATCCGCTTCAGAAGGGACAGATAGTAGAGGCAGAGGGAGTGACTTACACACCGGATATGGTACTTGGACCTGAGAGAAAAGGACTTAAGGTGACTTACTGCACAGATAGCAGACCTATTGACGCTATAGTTGAGGCGGCAGATAAGTCAGATTTGTTTATCTGTGAGGGTATGTATGCAGAGAAGGATAAGCTTGCCAAGGCCAAGCAGAAAAAGCATATGACCTTTTACGAAGCAGCAGATATGGCAAAAAGAGCAGGGGTAAAGGAAATGTGGCTTACACATTTTTCACCATCACTTGTGCGGGCAGAGGAATATATGCCTGAGGTGAGGGAGATATTTGAAAATTCAAAGCTTGGTAAAGATGGAAAAAGTATAGAATTAATGTTTGAGGAGGAATGATTGTATGAAAAAAGCAACAGGTCTGGTTATAACAATTTTAGTTGTGGCAGCCATACTGGGAGGATATTATTTATTTTCCCAGAAGCATAAGGCAAATGTTGACAGCGAGAATCTCACAGAGGTTCAGAAGCTTATAAACAAGGACTTGGAGAAAAATTATCCGGAGACACCTAGAGAGGTCATTAAGCTCTACAATAGGATAATCAAGGCATATTATGATGGAAATTACACAGATGATGAGTTTGATGCCCTTACAGATCAGGCTCTGCTTCTGATGGATGATGATTTAAAAGCTCAGAATCCAAAGGATACATATGTGGAAAATTTAAAGGAAGAGATTGCCCAGTATGCAGAGGACAAGAAGCGAATCTCAAGGGCAAATGTCTGTGACAGCAACGAAGTAAAATATACAACTGACAATGGTGATGATATTGCCTATGTGTCTACCTCATATTTCATGAAGGCAGGAGACTCCTTTGAAGATACAGACCAGATGTATGTTCTCAGAAAAGATGATGAGGGCAGATGGAAAATCCTTGTCTATTATCAGATTGGACCATCATCAACAGAGGAAGACTAAAGACATAGAAAGATGATAACAATGAGCATGGAAAATGATAAAGAAATAAAAATACTTGCAATCGAGAGTTCCTGTGATGAGACTGCAGCAGCAGTTGTGGTAAATGGCAGGGATATGAGAAGTAATGTCATATCATCCCAGATTGCAACACATACACTTTATGGCGGCGTAGTACCTGAAATAGCCTCAAGAAAGCATATTGAGAAAATTAACCAGGTTATAGAGGAGGCTCTGGCAGATGCCCGTATGACCCTTGACGATATAGACGCCATAGGTGTTACATACGGACCTGGACTTGTGGGGGCACTTTTAGTAGGTGTGGCAGAGGCAAAGGCATTGAGCTATGCCAGCAGCATCCCTCTTGTAGGAGTCCACCATATTGAGGGGCATATCAGCGCTAATTATATAGAAAATAAAGATTTGGAGCCCCCATTTCTCTGTCTGGTAGTGTCAGGCGGACATACACATCTTGTGAGGGTGGCAGATTATGGCAGATACGAGATACTTGGAAGAACCAGAGATGATGCGGCAGGCGAAGCTTTTGACAAGGTTGCCCGAGCAATCGGTCTGGGTTATCCGGGAGGACCAAAGATAGAAAAGGTATCTCATGAAGGTAATCCGGAGGCAATCAGCTTCCCTCGTGCCAAGGTGGCAGACGGAGTCTATGATTTTAGCTTCAGTGGATTAAAGTCTGCAGTATTAAATTACCTTAACGGATGTAAGATGAAGGGGATTGAAATAAATCAGGCAGATGTGGCAGCTTCTTTCCAGAAGTCGGTTACAGATGTCTTGGTGGAGCATGCCGCAAATGCCATAGACGAGTACAGGATGGACAAGTTTGCCATAGCAGGTGGAGTGGCATCCAATGGCACCATAAGGGCTGCGATGGAGAAAATGTGTGCAGAAAAGGGTGTGAGGTTCTATCATCCATCACCTATTTTGTGTACTGACAATGCTGCTATGATAGGAGCCGCAGCATACTATGATTTTATAGCAGGTAAGAGGGCAGGACTGGATTTGAACGCAGTGCCTAACCTTAAGCTGGGGGATTAATGCGATGGAGATTTGCTTGTAGTAGAGTTATTTTATAGAGTACATGAGCAGAAAAAATATGTTTGATTGACCAGAATCATATTGTAACAATATATATCAGCAGCAGCTGCGCACCTGGAGGAGCTGCGGGCAGCAGGCTCGGATGAAGATTATGTTTATGCTTATATATCAATATAATTATGTAAATATAGGAGTGGCGGAATGGAAAAATTCGCAGCGATAGTTTTATCGGCAGGCACGGGAAGCCGTATGAAAAGCGATATTCCCAAGCAGTATATGGATTTAAACGGCAAACCGGTAATATATTACAGCTTAAAGGCTTTTGAGGACAGCGATGTGGACAGCATTGTCCTTGTTACAGGCAGGGATGATATAGAATATTGCAGAAAAGATATAGTAGAAAAATATGGCTTTACAAAGGTGAGGGCAATAATTGCCGGTGGAGCAGAGCGTTATGATTCTGTCTTTGAAGGATTAAAAGCGGTAAAGGACTGCGATTATGTGATGATTCATGATGGTGCACGCCCTATGCTGAACCAGGGTATAATAAAAAGAAGCTGGAGGGGCGCAGTAGAGTACAAGGCCTGTGTTGCTGGCATGCCTGTGAAGGATACCATAAGAGTTGTTGCTGATGATGGCACTGCCATAAGCACACCAGACAGGAAAAGTCTCTGGCAGATTCAGACACCACAGGCTTTTGATTACAAATTAATATACGAAGCCTATGGCAGAGTATTATCAGATGCAAAGCCAGGAGGGCAGCAGGTAAATATCACGGATGATGCCATGATTGTAGAGTGTGCCAGCAATGTGAAAGTACATATGACAGAAGGAGATTACCGCAATATAAAAATAACAACTCCAGAAGACATTCAGGTGGCTGAAATCTTTTTGAAGAAAATGTAAAATTGTGGTTGACACAATACATTATTTAATGTATTATAAATCCTGCGCTGGGGAACAGCGAGTTACACAGACAATTACATACAGTAGTGTTTTGTGATACGCAGAGGTATCGAAGTGGTCATAACGAGGCGGTCTTGAAAACCGTTTGTCC